>Ga0233412_10000227_pt1 | contig 33520 bp, 38 predicted proteins | sample Na_anoxic_4_MG_FD_180667 | JGI IMG/M metagenome (GOLD analysis project Ga0233412, IMG submission 180667) | Seawater microbial communities from Saanich Inlet, British Columbia, Canada - Na_anoxic_4_MG | ecosystem: Environmental > Aquatic > Marine > Inlet | place: Canada: British Columbia... | reverse complement strand
TATAGTGATTAAAATGTTTTTTTTTAATTAATGGTTTTTGTTTAAATTATTTTGTAAAATAACTTATTTTATAGATAATTTATTTTTTTCTGTAAAATAAACAATATGCCTTTGGTGTTATTATTGATGAAGGATTTACTACTTTCGATACTTGTGTATCGTTAAATAAATACCAGTTATTTTGAGATGTTTTCACATAACTAGTATAATGACCACCTAATACGTTACCACTATGATTACATACACCATATAAATCGTACTTATATTCCTCTTTTTTATAACCAATTATAAAAGGAGATAAATCTAAATCTTCGAGTGGAAATTCAACCAATTTTTGATTTTTACGATTATTATTATTATACCTTTTTATATTGATTACCAATATTTTAGGTAACGACCAAAATACATTTCTTTTTATTACACTTTCTTTTTCTCCAGTTTCTTCATTTAACCATGCATTTTCATTTTCTAAAATTTCTTCGCTTGAGAAATCAGAAAAACAATCCATTAATGAAACATTTTTTTTTTCTGGTATAGATAAATTTAATATAAAAAAAGGCTCAGGAATTAAGCTTACTATACTTCCTCTGCTTACAGATTTCAATTCTGTAACTTGAATCGCATAAAATATACTCCAAATCTCCGAATAATCTTTGGAATACATATTTTTAATGGTCTCATAACATTTTAATGCTATTTTATCTGTATCGTTTTCAACCGTACCCTTTATTTCGATATTTATTTCTCTCGATAAAGCATTATGAAAACAATCCATTAAAAATATTAAAAATTCTGGTAAATCGTTTTGTTGAAATCCACTAAATAAATCATTTTCTTTTTTAACTGAAATAGCTTGTAATGTAGATAAAAAGTTATTTGGAGAAATTATTGTATTTTTATTCCATATCAATTTATATAAATATTTCCATTCATTAAATAAATATGCATCTATATTTTTATTAATTCTTATATTATCTTTGAATAATTCGTTCAATTCATGCGTATGAGATAACACTTGTAATGTAGAATTTATAAAACATGTATTTCCTAAATTTTTTAATCCACTTAATCCTTTTTCTTCCATTACATGAATACATATATTTACATTTAAACAATTATTTTATATTAATATTAAATATATGAGACGCGTTTTAAGAACATTACCCCAATCTAGAAGTAATGAAAGTGAACCTAATGAAAATAATATATCTGATTATGTTTATTTGGCACTATTATCTTTAATAAATATGCACACCGAAAATACACGTATTATACAAACTATGATACAAGATAATAATAGTATAAGACAGTCTATTATAAATTTATTATCGCCTATACAATCCCCTAATATTAATCAGACAAGAATGCCCAACGAACGCGTTTTTATTGATAATATAGAAGTGTATACACCCAATACAAACACCTTACCTCGCACTAATATATTTTCTAATATGGATATATCCAATACTTTTTTTGACCCAGTACCAATTGTACCGACGCCTATACAAATTGAATCGGCTACACGTATTGTACGCTATGGAGATATCTTAGATCCATTAAACGAAAGTTGTTGTTTTAGTTTAGAACGTTTTCAAGATGAGGATGAGGTAATAATAATAAGAAACTGTAGACATATATTTTCAAGAAATCAGTTAATGAATTGGTTTCGTGAAAATTACAGATGTCCTGTTTGTAGATATGACATACGCGAATATAATATAAATAATGAAAATACCGACCGGTCTAATAATAATATTTTAAATAGTACTACATTATTTACACCTTTGACATCTTCATTATTTTCTAATAACCTCAGTTTTAACAACAGACGAGTAAGACAAAGAATTAATACTAATGATGTTTCAAATAACGCATTTGATGATTTTGATAGTATGTTACAAAATATATCAGATATTTCTAATAACCAATTGATTTAAAATTCAAGAAAATAATAAGTTTGAAATGTAAAAAGGTGTAAAAAAGAAGATATGAGAGAATAAATATTAATCATAATATATTTACTTTTTAAAATAATATATATTTAAATTATTTAAAGAGATTATACAATAAATATATTATATGTTATCTACTACACGATCAGGTAATAAATGGACCACTCCAGAACTACTACAACTACAGCGTGAATATGAATTATTAGAACTCCCTATTATAGATATAGCTAATTTACATAAACGTACATCAACTGCAATTATTGCCAGATTAGAACAGGAAGAAATGATTGATCATAATAAAGCAGTTTCACTTTATAATGATATTAACGAAATTAATAATAAAACACCTCCTGTTAAGGATGAACAGCTTCTCAGTAGAATATGGAATCTAGAGACTAATGTAATGGAGATTGGGGGGGTTGTGAAACAATTTTTAGAAGGCCAAATACTGAACCACCCCCCTAATACACGTTCACATCTATCTTCAGTTTAATTTATAATATTCTGTTAGTTTTATTATTGTATTTCTATATTTCATAAAATTATAAATGAAATTATGTACTATTTCATTATTTATTTTTGCTTCTAATAAAATAACTAATATAGATAAAATTATACCTGATAAAAATACAATCAACCATTTAATATTATATGATAGGTTATCATATGTTATATTTATTTTTTTGAATATTACATCCATAAATTCTCTAATATAACGATTTGGAAATAAAAATGTTATGGTTAATATTATCGTAAGCTGTGATATAATTATCAACATTTTATGCATTTTTGTCTCGAATTTAATTTTCATTTTCTCCGTTCTTATTAATACGATTAACACAACCGCTAGTAGTGTGATAAGGCTAATAATATTCTTAGAGAAAAACCCCCAAAAATGATTTGTTCTTTTGTATAATTGACTAAATAATTTAGTATTAAATGGACCATCGTGAAAACTTAAACATGTCGCTAATAAATCTAAATTTGCCATGTAAGATAGTAAAATAAAAAGGGTTATATTTGCATTTTGATTAGTTATAATATATTTAAAAAAAACGTTAGGTATTATTATAATGAATATTATGATGAATAATATTAATCCTATAACTGGTTTAATACTTTCGTCCATTTCTATTTTAAATACTTCTTCTTTACTTATAATGATTTGATCAATCATATATATATTTATATTTATATTTATATTTATAAAATTGATTACTTTTTTCAAAAATGTTTTATAAACATATATATCTTAAAATATGAAATTGATTATTATTCTAATATTAGTTATAAGTATTTATGCAAGTATTTATGCAAGTATTTATGCAAGTATTATATTTGATATACACGAAGTAAAGTGCATATCAAAACAAAATGATTATTCTGTATGTGTAGAATATAAACAGCTTATTCAACAATCGTACGATGGTAAAATCCTGTGTGTTTTTATGAATAGTTCGGATAATAAACTTATAAGCGGATGTAGTCCTGCCTCTATAGATAATAGATATCTTATAAATTATATTATGACAAAAAATGAAGATCGTTATCATTTAACAGGCGAAGTTGCCCAAAAACCAATAGATATTACTTCTTTATTATTATTTGCTCTAATATTAGTTTTATTCATATTAGAACTGATATCTCCTAAAAAAAAATATTTTATGAATTATCATATGAGATATCCTATTTTTATAGGAAGGATGTGTTCATCTAGACACACTAGCCGAACTTCATGGAATAAAGTCCGTTAATTATTCTTCGACGATGTAAAGAAACTGTTTATACTTTTATTTCCTTCTTTTGCATTATTTGTATCTCGAATATAACTATCAAATAAAAGCGCTTTTACTTCTTTATTTTTTAGTTGTTCTAACTTTGCTTCAAATTTTTCTTTTGGTGTATTTTTACGAAGTGTTTCGATTTCTTGACGGAAACGTTTGACCTTTGGTATTTTTTTCATATTTATCCATATTTTTTCCAATACTAAAGCAAAGACTTGCTGAACCGGTTTCATTATTTGATTTGTTATATAAAATGAATAGTCTATCTTAATCTTATTTTCCAAAATATATGACGGAGTTTCTATTTTTTCTCCTTGGAGTGCCTTTTTATTTGGATTTACTACATATACATATGGGATTCGGTCGCCTGAACTTGGTTTATTACCTGGGTCGCGTTCTGTAATTCGATCCGATAATACTTTATGCGCAATCGAATTTGGATTTTTATAATTTGATCTTAACGACTTAGTGATAATTAATTTTTCCATCGGGTACTTTTCATCTATTATATTTTGTAAACATCCTTTTAAAAATGCAATCGCATTTTCTATATTTTGATCCTTCATCAATATATCAATTATACCTCCATATACATCTTTTACTATCGGAGCATTATCTCTACGTTTTAATACAATCCCCATTTCTTTACGTTTACCTTTATTTGGATCATGTTCATAAAGTATTCCTACATAACGTTTCTTCGACAGTAAACAAAATGGCATGAATGTCTTTTCATATTCTAAATCATGAGGACCTTTCAAAAACTTAGATGCTAAATGTCCTGCTTCTTGTGCCAGTTCAATTGTAATTTCTAATGCTTTTTTCCCTCGGATTGGTTCTCCTTCTGGGGTTTGTAAATTAAATGTAAAGAATACTGAATCCGTATTATGAACAATCATATTACCAACACCTGCTGCAAAATGATGGTTATCAGTTGTTAGATCATATACAAACCCATTATATTCAATTTCAGTCATTTTTTTAATTGCATATGGATTTTTACGTTGCTTATTTCTTGTCATAGTAATACGATAAATATCTTGCTTGTCTTTTCTGGTATTTAATGATACTGACCATCCTAAAGTTTGTGCTAACCAGCTTATATGAGAAGCACTAATTTGATTTTTTTGATCTATTCTAGTATATCCATTTTTATCTTTATCGCCATCCGCATCATATAACCCCTTAAAGAATTCACTTCTGATTTCTTCATTACTTTGAAATATTACAGACGGAATTATTTTTGACTTTTCATAATATATTTGCTCACGAAATTTTTTTACAAAAGACACGATCGAACCATACTTACTAGACTTGGGTGATAATTTATATACTCCTGAACTTTCCAGCGTAGGCATAATAACCCATTCCATATCTGGATAAACTTTACTACATAGTTGTTGATAGTATATAATCATTTCTTCAGAAGCATTATTAAGTGCCCAACTATGTTTTTTACCTGATGTACAATCATAACTACCACAACTGCCATCTCCAAAGAAGAACCCTAGAATTCTTGCTTCTTCCTTACTTATAGTGCTGTTAATTTCATTATTATAAGGGTTTGTAAAATGTAGTAATTCTGTTCCCAGCGAAACATCGTTTGGAGAAATTTCGTATCCGTCTTTGGTTATTAACGAATGATCATCCGTTACATCAACTACTCCTGTATGTGTTATTATTCTTATCATTTTTTTATGATGTGCCAATTTATGGCGAATGATACGATATAATTTTGTCCATCCATTTTCTGTCCATGTTTCTATTTCATTCAATTCACAAAACTCTTTCTCTTGTTTTCCTTTCTCTTTACATGTTATCCACTTATCATCTCCATATTTAGCTGCTAAATGTTCTATTGTAATATTTTCAATTATGCTGCCATTTCGTATGAAAATAGGAGTATAATTCGCAACACTATCTCCATAAATATATTCTGCTTTTGTTAAAACAGGACCATGATTCTCTGTATTACATATTTTATCTCCATATGTTTCCTCTATCAGTCGTTTTGCATAAGTTAATAATAACCTACCTGTTGCAGTAGTGCAAGCCGCAATATCTTTTTCATAAAATGTACTGGTTTTGGCGCCACACTGACCATATAACGAATTTGCAGTTAGCTTATAACCTAATTGACGTTGTTCTAATACTTGCTTCATAAAATCGTCTGTTTGCTGGGGAATGAGTTTTCGTGTCGATTTTCTGGCTTTTAATAATTCTTCCAAAATGGAAGGCATAATTGCTTTCCCTTCTGGAAACTGTGCAAATCTACATATTCGATGACCGCATTTTACTTTTTCTGCCGCTGCAGAAGGCGTTTTTCGCACATATTTAAATGCATCATATGTGACATCCACATATTCATACTCTGGTAAATTATCATAAATGAAATTACCTTCTTCGTCTTTTTCACCTATTTCTTTTATTAATTTATTTTCTAAATCATATTCTTTTATCCAAACCTTACTGTCGTGGGAGAGGTTCTCGCTTATCATCGAACTGGGATATAGCGAAGCATAATCTACACATGCAACGGGATTATCCAAATATAAATCGCATTTTGGATCCAATACAATCGCACCTTCATATCCTTCATCCATCGCGCCTTTTTCTATAACTGGCATTAACGTGTTTTTTTCGCGGCATTTTTTTGCAATATAACTGGTCAACTTAATTCCTTGACCACGCATAACTAAAAAGCTGATTGGAACACTACAAATGGTAGCCATCTCAATAAAACCCGTTAATATATCCGATTTATTAAAGAGATAATGAACTAGATTACAATCTTGAATACAATATTTTGCGACAATCCCTCGATCCTCTGCAGAACCATTCGAGAGGCGAAAGATATCCTTTGGCGTAACATCGTCCTTTGCTAAACACCATCTTAATTTCTTACTATCGTCAGGTGTTATATTTTCTTTAATACAGAAATATTTTTCTTCTTTATTAATTTCAGCTACCATAAACTTGGCACCATCTTGATAAAATTCAGTCGAATGTCCAATTTCTTCAATATGAATATAACTACCCTGTAATAATCCTGTCATATTTGAGGTTTCTATTTTGGTTTCTTTCTTTTTTTTATCATATGTATATTTTTTTATCATATCTCCAATAAAGTGACCAGCAACATAGTCTAACTTATAACTAGTGAGGTTTGATTCGCGTCTATAAAAGTTATAGAGGTCCACTTGTAATCGTCCATTCATTTTAATGAAATGTAAATCATGTTGTCCACTTGCAAGAACAATACTACTCTCTTCTAATTTATAACGCGAACTATCCCCTTCTTTATTACCGCATATTTCGTCTTTATTTCTAGATAATTTTAAGAATTGTTCCACACAATTATTTTCTTCGGCGCGTTTAAAAAGGAACTGATAATCAAACCCAAATATATTATACCCTATAATAATATCAGGGTCTTCTTTTTGAATCACTTTTTGCCACGCGAGTAAAACCTCCTTTTCGGTTTTATAACTTTCAATAATCGTATTATTTCCATCTATTTTTTTACATGTATTCAACGCAATACAGTGATTCATATTTGGTTCTTTTTCCCCATAAGTCATGAATGTAGACCCAATAAATGTTACTTTATCACCCTCTAACTTTGGAAATACTGCGTTTAATGAATTTGACGTCTCATTTATTTTTGTTTCGCGTGTCAACGTTTTATCAAATAATATATCCAAAATAGTATATTTATCGTCTACCTTTTCCTTTTTATTATATCCATATTCCGTATCATCGTCATCTTCATGTGATTTCTCAAACATTTTTTCAATCGTTAATAATTCTGTTAAGTTTTCGCTTGATTTCAAGTCTCGCATCGGACTGTTAATCCATTTGTTGAAAAGCACGTCGACTTGTTTTTTGGTTACTTTCGTTTTAGGATAAACTGTATCAATTTCGTTTATTGGTTTTATTTGAAACGCACTATAAATAAACTCGTTTAGTTTTATTTCACCCTCTTTTCGTTCTATCAATTGTTTATTTATTACATCGATAATATTTGTTGCCAATCTTTTATATGTTTTAACTGGGACAGGGAAATCCCCATGACTACTACTCGCTTCTATATCAAAACTACATATCTTATAAGGAACCCGTGTTTCCTTATCATTCAAGGGAACGATATCTTTAAAATGAATACGAATCTCGTAATTACACGTTGTGTTTTTAACGGATTCTTGAATACATTTCTTTTTTGGAAGTGCAATCCATCCTGATGGACTTATCTCTTTTATATGAAAGAATCTTAAGAGAGGAGGAATATTTGCTTCATATAGCATAATATCAGTATCATAAAAACTATATCCAGTTGTAAATAGCTTATGCCCTTTCTTATAGTCAGAATACCATAGATTTTTTACTTTATTAAAACATGTCATAGAGTGAAACTCTAGTTTTATAAATTTATGTTCTTTACCTGCATCAAACCCATATAATTTCCTCTTTTTAATTAATTTACATTCATGAATCCCGTCTTTATAATAATTTCCTATCTTTTCTTTTAAATGTGTTAAAAAGGCGGTTTTAATACGGATTGTCCAACTATCATTCACCAATAAATAAAAGAATGGTTTATAATCGGTTACTTTTATTGAGGCAGTTTCGCCCTTTTCATTCAAACCAAACATTTGAATTTCAAATTTACCCGTGTCTTGATACTTATTTCTTTCTTCATCAGAAGAATTATCATCTATCTGTTTGGAATTATAAACCTGGAAATCGAAAATTCTGAATGAGTAATCCATAATTGTTTTGTTGTCTTCTGTTTATTTGATTTTAATACTTCATTTTTTTCTTTTAATGAATACTTATTTTTACGGAATAATTATATTTTACGGAATAATTATAACTATTAATTATTATAATATATACACCTTTGAATATTTAAGTTCGCACAAAAATACGAATTAAATTATTCAAAGTTTAGGTCTTCTCATACCTTGTGTATATTTTGTTTATAGCAATTCGTTAAAACTGCTTGATTACTTGTTCTACATAGATAACTCGGTCTTTCTAAACCATATATTGCTTGGTGTGCTATCTTATAGATGTTAGATGAAGACGATTGTGGACAGGGTGGAAACGCAGAGAGTTTAAAAACAGGGAATGCCGGAAAAAGAATTGCATGTTCTGTGATAGGATATGCAAAAGAAAATTTTTCTTAAAAATTGAAATGTTTTTTGTTATGATACAAAGGGGATTAATTATATAATACTATCATGTATCATTTACCAAAAGAACTGATCGATTATATATTTAGTTTTGATGAAAATGAATTTCATAAATATAATTATAATAAATGTATTAATGAAATGAAATTTCTAGGATATAGGAGGCAAAGTATTGTGTTTTTTTCAAATATGTACGAGTATTATAAAATACATTTGGATGCGTCGCGTAATTCGCGTTTTCATAATCCTTCTAGTTATATTTTATCGTGGAATAAATTATGGGGAAATAGAATAGATAGAGATTATATAGACTTTCATAAAGTTAGCTATCATAAAGCGCCTGTGTAATGTCTACCATATTTACAATATTGACGCTGAGAGAAACCTTTTGGTTTATTACAATTTATACTTTTTTTATATTTTCGAGACCATTTTCCTCCCTTTAATTTATATATTTTTTTCCTACCAATTTTACGTGTTTTTGGTTTTATTTTTTTACATTTAGTATTGATCCATTTCATAAAATTATCTATGTTTCTCTCTTGAAATCCAGCATCTTCAAATGTTTCAACCTTGCTATTTTTAGATAAATATAATATAGTTGGAAAACTATTAACCTTATAGTTTAAATTATTTAATTGAGGTAAATGTGTTCGTTCTATATCACCAATCAAAATATTTTTATCTTGTTTTTTAAATATGTTTTCTATTTTTGCCCATTCTGGTTTCATTTTCATACAAGGATTACATCCTTCCATATAGATTAGTAAAAAAACCTTTTTTTTAGGGATCGATTGGTTTAGATCTCTAGCATTTTCTTCATTAAAATGAACTACTGACATATAATAAATAAAGAAAAAAATACTATTCTTTTTTATCCTTATTTATATATATGACTACATTAACTTTTTTATTCATTTTATTATTTTTAATAGGATTATATTTTTATGCAAAATGTGCTGATCCAGATTATCAAGAAGGTTTAACCAATCGCGATAATGGACAAAAATGCCCGAATATGTTAATTCAAAAAGATAGTAGATTTTTTTTATATAACTCACGCGTTGCAAAAGTTCCAGGAGTAAACCCAATAGAATTTGAAAATTTAGAAGATTATACAGAGTTTTTAGAGTGGCAACGTCATCAAGGGGTTAAGTGTCCGGTTTTATATTTACAACACGTTTACGATGCTCAAGGTAATCCTGTTTATAAAGTTAGACCCGGAGTTACAGAACAACAAGGTGGATTACCTCCCAGCTATGCGATGCCTCGCGGAATCGCTAATTCAAATGGTGATGTTATTATGGAAAGTACATTAGGTACGGAAGGTGCGAAGGCATATCCGAATCCGATGTTATTGGTAGATGCCGGAAGAAATGATCCTCCATATAATAAAAATTCAGTACCAAGTTTTGACCAATCATCTTTTTATGTAGGAACTACTACACCACTGGATGCGATGGATATCATACAAGAACAAAAACATGTCAGTCCTAATGCGATGGATCCTAACTGGGGAGGAATGAAATATACACAATCGCTTATAGATAAAGGATATTATAAAGATAATGAGGTTAGTATTAAGGTTGATTGATAACTCCTGCTATATTATATATTTTATATATTTTTATAAAATATATCAAACCATCGAAGATATATGAGAGACAAATTCTATATATTTATGTTCTCTGTAATTGTCCATTACGTCATCCACATAAAAATTTAAACAGAATTTAACCTCTGAAACCTTTTTTAAACCCCTTTGGCGCGATTTGTTGTTGACTCTTTGTTCCTGTGCGTCAGGGTTTTATTCGCTTTCGGTGACCATAATGTTTCTGATTTTTGGTTATGATAACATCATTATATGATTTATTATTAGATTTAATTGGTTCTGAATTATCTAGAAAATCTTCTAACCGTACCGGACGAGAAAATGTGGATTTGTCGCATTCGTTCATTATATTACCTCGCGATTACCTTTAAATTATTTATATTATTGTATAAAAAAAAATAAAAATAACAGATTTTATCAAATTTTTACGTTTTTTTTTTCCGAAAGTTTTTTCAGAAATTCAAAAATGGACAAAAAAAATGTCCAATTTTCCATTGGGGAAATACTTTTGCAAAAAACGAAAAATTTGTGACTGAAAAAATTCTTATGCTCTGGTTACTAAAAAAATGATTCAAAAAATGTGAGCATAATTTTTAAATTTGAATTTGAATTTTATGAAAAAAGGATTTAGGCGTTTTTTATCTTCGTAAGATATAGACGAAAATGACGAACATTTTTACGCCAAAAAACGCCTCAAAATTTGAGTGTAAAAAATGCAACTTTGGATGCTCTAAGAAATGTGATTACCAACGTCATTTATCTACTGCAAAACATAAAATACGAACAAATACTATAGAAAAAACGCCAAAAAACGCCACATCATGTTACAAGTGTAATTGTGGAAAAATATATAAACATATTTCATCCCTATGGAATCATAAAAAAAAATGTAATATTGAAGATAATATCATACCTGATTGCCAAGAAGAATTAGTAGTTGATAAAGATTTAGTATTGAATGTATTGAAACAGAATAATGATCTTATGAGAGAAAATAATGATTTTAAACATATGCTAGTAGAAACCCAAACACAAATGATGGAGTTATTGAAAAATGGAACACATAATACAAATAGTCATAATAAGAATTTTAATTTGAACTTCTTTTTGAATGAAACTTGTAAAAATGCGATGAATATTATGGATTTTGTTAATTCCTTACAATTACAATTGAGTGATTTGGAAAAAATGGGGGATGTTGGTTACGTGAATGGAATGTCTAATATTATTATTAAAAACTTAAAAGATATGGATGTTACCGAGCGTCCAGTACACTGTACAGATATGAAACGTGAGGTATTATACGTGAAAGATGAAGATAAATGGGATAAAGAAACGAGTGAAAAACCGAAAATTCGTAAAGCAATTAAATATGTTGCACGTAAGAATGCGCGATTATTACAAGAATTTAAGGAGAAACATCCTGATTGTAATAAATCAGAGTCCAGGTATTCCGATACTTATAATAAGTTAATGATTGAAGCGATGGGGGGGAAAGGTGGAGACGAAGAACAAGAAAGTAAAATAATTAAGCGATTAGCGAAAGAAACAACAATTGATAACTAATTCTATAAAAAAATAAAATAAAAATGTTATATAAATATAATATATAAATGTCGTCTACTTTTACATATTCAGATGCTAGTACTACTTCAAGTAACGATACTATAATTACAACTAGCAGTTATTCTATAATTATAAAATGATGATATAAACAGCTAAATATATTACTTTACAAAAAATATTATATTTATTTACTATCAACATATTTCATAACGGCATTTAGAGCAACTTGTGACTTGAATAGAGCATTCAGTGTTTGAACAGTTTTTTGTGGGTTGGATGGATCGACTGATAAAACCGTTTTTAACATGAGATTATTAATCAAGCCTTCCATATTCATAATAGCAGATTCATAATCGGTGCTATATTTACTTATAAGAAGTTGGTCATCTAATTTTACAGATGCTGCTTTAATTTGAGATGCAAACTGCTTCGCATTTCCTGCAAAACCATTACCACCGCTAGAATCATCGGAATTTGACGATCTCATTCCTTCTTTTGTATTAAAATCCATTTTCAACTTATTAAAGTCTAAATTCTTAAAGTCTACATATAAACAAATAATATATATAATAAATCCTATACCGATTAGACTAAATAGAAAGGTTAAATCTCTGTTCATTTGTATATAATATATTTTTATTTTTTCAAAAAAATGATTTAACTAATTGACTTTATATATATTATAGTTATAAATATGATATCTAAATGGATCCGTAAAACTATTCAATTATTTAAAACAACTGCATCACCAATAACATTAGGAAGGTGGAATAATAATCATACAAATTACCAAAAAAATAAAAAAATTGATTGGTCAAATCATGATCACTGTGGACCTTGTGGTAACTTGAATATACCAAAAAATGATAAAAATGATAAAAATGATAACAGTCCTAAGTAATTAAAAATTTTTGTAATATATCGCCAACATTCTTATTAATTTTTCTGGAGTCTCCTTTTTTATTTGTATAAGTTATATTTTTTAAACAGTTGGTGTCTTTTTTTAATTCATCAATAATATTAGTAATAGATTTATATTTTTCTAAAATAGCTTTTGCGGTAGTCGAACTAATACTGGGTATTTGACATAACATAATTTCGTTTATATTTTCAGGGGTTATATTATCTTTTTTAACCTTTTTAACTACATTTATATAATCCTTACATGTAGCAGGTTGTGTATGTTGATTATTTTCACTATAATAAGACATATCTTTATCATTTTCTTTTCCAATTTTATTGGTACTATTTAAAATATAAAAAGCGGTTTCTTCTAAAGAAAACGTACGGATTACAGAAAATCCCTTATAATAATTTAATGAGAGAATCGCAGAATGAACAGTCTGTTTATCGTTAGATTTATTTAAAAAACTTTTAGGACGATTTATATCTCCTTCGATTATATAAATAATATTATGATTATGGTGTTCATATGAGGTTAATCTATAGGATTGTTCTTCATATCTACCGTCTTTTATGCTAGATAATAAATCATTTATAGATTTTCTCTCGATTAATAGTTTAATAGATTCTTTGGAGTTTTCGATTATAATATCTCCGATAGGCAATGATATGATTTCTATTTTTATATCTTTGAATCGTGGGATTTCTTCCATCATTTTATGAATTTGTTTGATCAAATCATGTTCTCTACAATCGATTTTAATTTTCATATCATAATTAAAATGTTATTATTAAATTATTTTATAAATAAATACTTTAATAATAAGATATCTAACCCATATTACCACCGATGGTTGCTTTATAACCTGTTTTTTGTGTTTGAACGGTTCTGTTAGGAACACACCTGAGAGGCATAGATAACACAGATCCAACCAACATAGGGTTATGTTGATTAAAGAAATACCCTGAACTTGGTGCTAAACCTGCTTTTTTAGGACCACCACAAACATTAGTTCTGTTTACAATAGAGGCAGCATTTCGTGCACTTTTACTTCCGGACATATACACCATTTTATACATTACTGCGATATTTTTTTTTTCTAAATAATATAATTAAAAACAAATTAAAGTCATTATTTGATTAATATTATATGTCAGAATTTAAAAATGGTAATCACGACGATGATATAATTGTTTCTGAAGAGGGACTAGTTTTTAATCCTTTTAATCCATTGAATATTAAGATTAAATTGAACGATGTTCAATCTATTCTTACTAAATATAATATTCCAGCAACAGTCGATAACATTAGTCTATATGAAAGAGCATTTGTTCATAGATCTTATGTAAAAAGACCTGATTATGAAAACGCTCAACAGAATATAACTATAGTAGAACGCCCAGACAATTGTTTACCATTAAGTAGTAAATCAAATGAGCGTTTAGAATTTTTAGGTGATGGTATTTTAGAGGCTATTACCAAGTATTATCTATATAGAAGATTTCCAAAAGAAAATGAGGGGTTTATGACTGAAAAAAAAATAGCAATTGTTAAAAACGAAGCTATTGGGAGAATTGCATATGAAATGGGACTACATAAATGGCTTATATTGTCGAAACATGCTGAAGAAAAAAAGATTCGAACGAATTTAAAAAAGCTAGGCTGTTTATTCGAATCTTTTATAGGAGCACTTTTTTTGGATTTTAATAAAGTTGTTGTAAAGGATGAGGAAAGTTGGTTTCAAAATATGTTTGTTACAGGGCCAGGATTTCAAATGGCACAAAAGTTTATTGAAAATATTTTTGAACGACATATAGATTGGGTAGCGCTAATCCAAAATGACGATAATTATAAGAATATATTACAGGTAAAAATTCAAAAAGAATTTAAAGTAACTCCTCATTATTTGGAAATAGAGCATGATATAGATCTAGGATATAAGATGGGGGTTTATTTATGTTTAGGTCAACATATTTTTAATGTATCACATAATGATTCAGTTCATATATCCTTTTTCAAAACATTTCAGGCAATTCAACAATATGTAGTGGAAAATGGAAAAGCATTAATTTTTATGGGTGAAGGGCAACATAAAATTAAACGAAAGGCGGAACAAGTTGCATGTAACGAAGCAATAAAATTTATTGAAGAAAATGGTGAAACAATTGAGTAATTTTATAAAAATTATAAAAAGTTATATCATTATAAGTTATATGAGTCATTTAGAAAAATTAAAACAAAAAATGATGATAAAACCAATTCTAAAAGATCAAGAGAAGGTTGAAGTTATAATTAAAGGAAAAAATATTGGCGAAGAAGGCGAAATAACAGCGCCGATAAAAGCAACGTTAATTATTGACGAAACAAAAAAAGGGTTTGATCGGGACGCTGTTTTAAATAAATTGAAAAAGCAAAATGTGTTAAAAGTAAATATAAAAGATATATCATTTGGAAAGCAAGATCTACGCCAGCCTGATGTAACTTTATCAGAATTACCTAAAAAGGATAAACAATTGAAAAAAACAAAAAAACCAAAATTTATTATCGAAGAAAGCGATGATGAAGAAAAAATTCCCGAAACGGTCGAAGAGGTTATACAAATTAAAGAGAAACCGATAAAAGTAAAAGGGCGACGTAGTAAAAAAGTAGTAAAGGGTATCGCTGTTTTAGGTCCAGAAATGAATATAAAAATAGGAGATACCCCTATTATGGATCGTATTTATAAAACAAAAGATCCTATAAATATTAAGGTTTCAAGTTATTATATGAATAATCGCGAAATTTTTATAAATTTTATTAATTCTCTATTTGAACCATATAAGCAGCGATTATTAGATAATAAAGAAGCGATTTCATGTGATACAATCGGTAAAACAAGTAAAGATTTCCAATTACTTATACATCAAGAAATTGTACGCGATTATATGAATTTATATACACCATATAGGGGGTTACTTTTATATCATGGGTTAGGTTCTGGTAAGACGGCTACATCGATTGCAATTGCAGAGGCTATGAAAAGTACCAAAAAAGTGATAGTGATGACCCCCGCTTCTTTACGCGCAAATTATATAGAAGAATTAAAAAAAGCAGGAGACGTTTACTATAAAAAGAATCAATTCTGGGAATGGATAGCATTAAATAATAATGAAGATTTATTACGGATTTTATCCGCGATTTTAAATTTGGAACAAGACTATATTTTGAAACAAAAAGGCGCATGGTTTGTGAATATAACAAAACCCTCTAATTATGATGAGTTGACAGATATTGAAAGAAGATCATTAGAAGCCCAATTAGATAAAATGATAGATAATAAGTATACATTTATAAATTATAATGGTCTTAGATCAAGTAAATTGTCACAGCTTACGTCGGGTTATACTAAAAATTTATTTGATAATGCGGTTGTTATTATTGATGAAGCTCATAATTTAATAAGTAGAATTGTTAATAAAATTAAGAAAGAAAAACCAATTCAAGAAACTGAAAGAGGAGAGAAAGAGCATTTACCAACTAGTTTATCGACAAAATTATATGAATATCTTTTAAGTGCGCAAAATTCTAGGATTGTTTTATTAAGTGGTACACCTGTTATTAATTATGCAAACGAATTTGGAATACTTTTTAACATATTGAGAGGGTATATTAAGACTTGGCATATTCCGCTTATTATAAAAACAACTAATAAAATAGATCGTACTACTTTGAATGAAATGTTAATCGGTGAAAAAACACATGATTATTTGGATTATTCTCCGTCAAGTAAAGTTTTAACAATTACTAGAAACCCTTATGGGTTTAAGAATAAAATAAAGGTAGGTAATAAGTATCAAGGTGTTTCGAATATAACAAAGGATGAAAATAAGAAGGAAATATTTGAGACAGAATTTATATCCGATGAAGATTTTGAGAGAAAAATATTAAATATCCTTCGTAAAAATAATATAGAGGCTAATATTGCGGCAATTCGTGTGAGATATAGAAAAGCATTACCAGATACATTCGAGCAATTTTCAAGTCGTTTTATTGACGAAAATACAAAAGAGCTGAAAAATAATGATGCTTTAAAAAGACGTATAATTGGATTATCTTCTCATTTTAGAAGTGCACAGGAAAGTCTGTTACCCAAATTTAATAAATTATTGGGAAGTGATTATCATATAATACGTATACCTATGAGTAATAAACAATTTCAATTATATGAAAATGCCAGACGAGAAGAAAGAAAACAGGAAAAGCCCAAATCAAAAAAAAAATCAGCACAAGAAGAAGAGTTTAGTGGAACATATAAGATATTTTCACGTCTTTATTGTAATTATGCTTTACCAAACAGACCATTACCTAGAGATATTAAGATAGAATCATCTATTGCTGGACAACATGCTATTATGGTAAAAGAGATGATTATAGAACAGATAAAACAAAAGACTTTATTACATAGAGAACAAAAATTAGATGAACTTGAAAATGAAGACGAAAGAAAAGAGTTGAAGGAAAAAATGAGAACAGAAATAGAGAATCTAGCAGAAAAAATATTTCAAGAGTTACGGGAAAAAAATACAGAAGAAAACACAAAAAAGAAAGGTGTAAGTAAAAAAACAAAAAAGACAGACGATAAAGAAGATATTTCCAATATGTTTTCGATTGAGGATTTAGATAAAAAAGTTATAGAAAATGAAATAGCAAAATTAGACTTGGATAAAACAACCAATAATAAAAAAGAAGAAAGCGGTGTCGTAAATTTGTTATCAGAAGCAAGACGTGCTGAAACAAAAAAAGATATGGAAAATATAAATGAAGGAGAAGTAGAGGGAGATGAAATTTTAGATGAAATAGGCGGTAGTACTTATAAAGAACGTATAGAAGATGCGATACGGTTTTTACGTGATAATTCAAATGAATATTTAACGCCAGAAGGACTTCAAACATATAGTCCCAAGTTTTTACATATATTAGATAATATCAAAGATCCTGAATATGAAGGATTACATTTAGTGTATAGTCAATTTAGAACTTTAGAAGGTATAGGGATTTTTACACTTGTTTTAGAGAAAAATGGTTTTGCACGGTTTAAAATAAAAAAAAATGATTATGGCGTTTGGTCGATTGATATAAAGGAAAATGATGTAGGAAAACCAACATTTGCTCTTTATACAGGAACTGAAACCGTCGAAGAAAAAGAGATAATTCGTCATATCTATAATGGTGAATGGGACCAAATACCTAGTTCACTTTCCGAATCTTTGATGAAAATTGCAAATAATAATAATATGGGTGAAGTTATCAAAGTTTTTATGATTACTTCGTCAGGATCTGAAGGTATTAATTTAAAGAACACGCGTTATGTACATATTATGGAACCATATTGGCATCCTGTACGCTCAGAACAAGTTATTGGTCGTGCAAGACGTATTTGTAGTCATAAAGATTTACCACAACATTTACAAACGGTGGAAGTATTTGTTTATTTAATGGAATTTACAGCCGAACAACTAAAATCTGATGAAGCAATTGAATTAAAAAGAAAGGATTTAAGTAGAAAATTACCACCTGTTCCGCTAACTACTGATCAGAATTTATTTGAATTATCAGAAATAAAAGCAAACTTGAATCTTCAGTTAACAGACGCGATTAAAGAAACATCTTTCGATTGTTATTTATATTCGGGTAATAAATGTGTTAATTTTGGTTCGCCTTCAAATGATAAATATGCTTATGTTCCTGATTATGCTGAACAACAGGGAGATACCACCGTTCGCGCAAATAAACAAAAAATAGAATGGGTTGGAAAACCAGTTGAAATAAATGGTGTTGTCTATGTTTATAAACGTATAAATTCCAAATTGTTAAATATATATGATAAAGCAAGTTATGAGGCAGCAGTAAAAAATCCTTCAAATGTTCCTCTACAAGTAGGAACATTAGAAATAAATGAAAAAGGTCAACAAGTATTCAAACAGTTGATAACATAGTTCAGCGATTTATGTAAAAGGTGTAATATTATTTGATATATCTATTTTTCTAGAAGAGATATAATTCTCTCTATTTTTTCATCAAGTTTGTCAATTTTCTTATGTAAAAATATGATTTCTTCGTCGATATTTGAGTTGAGCGACGGTTTTCGTTTTAGTTTATCAAAAATGGATATAGACGGCTGAATTGTTTGATCTGCCCATGAAATATGTTTACTATTATCATTATCTAGTATTTCAACTTCTTTTTCATAAATATTATTATCAAGTTCTTCATTAATTTTAATGTATGTTATATTATTAGAATTTTTTAAATTGCGAGTATCTAAACTAGGAGTATCTAAACTAGGAGTATCCAAACTAGGAGTATCCAATTTATTAGTATTTTTTGTTACTATATCATTTTTTTGATAAACTTTATCGATTTCATAATTTCTAGATTTTATCATTTCCTGAATAAGTTTATCGGTCTCTTTCAAAGGCTCGTCTTCCATTTTGATTTTAAAATCTGGTACAGGAGGAGGTTTAATATTAATACTAGAATCAAAATCATTTTTTTGATTTTGATATTCTATATCAAATTGATTTACTTTATTTTTTTGAATATCTTCGTGTGTAACTAATTTAGATTTATGGTCATACTCATTAATATTACTTCTAATAAACATAATATATTTTTTATTTAACTCCATTAGACTATTACATGTATTAAATTGATTTTGGTAAAAAGGATTATAATTTTGATTAAATAAATTATAAATATGGTGTTTACCATTATTATCAAGTGTGATATTTTCGGATATTAAATCCCATAATAATGCTTTATTTTCGTTTGTTTTGAATTGTTCCATTATTAGTATAATATTAGAAATACTTTTTATATTATAATGTTTCGTTAAAATATATTTTACGAAATTTTGACATATATTCATCGTCGATCCTTCGAGATTTTAAATATTTTGTAGACATCTTATCTTCTAGCATTTGAACAATAAAAAATAGCGAGTACACGCCGCATTCAGTATTACCGTTTTGGTGTTCATACCCTTCACTTGTATCATAATTAAAATTTATTTTAGGTCTAAGAGATTGTCCTTGTTGTTTTATTTTTTTGACAAAATCATTTATTTCTTTTGGTGCAGGATCTCCTGTACTATCAAAGAAAAATATCATCTTTTTCTTTATATTAATAAACATCGATATCCAATGTTGACCAGGTTTATCATGTGGATCGGTATTAAATATTATACCAAATTTAATTCGCCCCTTATCTATTTCGCGTTTTAAATTAAAATTACATAGTTCTTCCCATACACATTCACCATATAATTTTTGTTTATTGAAATCAATTGGTGAAGGACCAATAAAGTCAAAACATTTATATGCCTTTTCATATTGTTTCATTACTTTGATAATATCTGTACTAGATAACCATTCGTTGGGGTTTTTTTTCCATTCTATAGGTGTTGTTGGAGCAAAAGATTCTTTTAAATCTTTTGATATATCTCCAAAATGATGTTTTTGTTTTAGCCAACAAGACTCTTTATTACAAACATTTGAGAGATGATTACTTAACTCTTCGTGAATTTTTTTAGTATTATTTGTATTGATTTTATTATCAGGATGTCTTGCGTTCCACATGTCTCTTAAATTTATTATAGCGTCATCTGTATAACACGAAAAATCATTTATTTCGTCTTCACCTTTTGGACTACAGTTTACATTTATCATTTCTTTACCTCCTTTCATTTTATATTTCATAGATACCCTCTTTTTTTTGGTCTTTTTCGTCTTGATCATTCTTTTCATTTGTTTTGTTTTTTTCATTTTTTTTCTTTTGGATTTGATTGGTACTCTCATAATTATTAGTGATATTTTTCTTTTTTGAAATTTTTTTAACTCCTTTGGTTTTTAAATTTGGATCTTTAAGATTAATATTTTTTTTTTGTGGCAAAATAATATCCTTTTCACCAAGGCTGGTTTTAATTACAAATTTATCTAGTAAGTTTTCTACTTTTAATGTTTTTATAAATTCGTCATTCGCATGAGTATAGTTATTACTAACGTCTAATGATGGATTATTATTGTAATCTGATATTGTAGATAGATCTTTTTGAATAATATCATTATTATCTAAACTTTTGAAAAAATGAATACAACTGTTTATATAACTTTCAAATGTATATTTAACTTCTGGATAAATATTACATGATGCGTCTGAAATCAACTCTTTGGTGAGACTGATGATTCTTTTACGATAGAATTTTTTATCTTTGTCGTATTTTTTTTTATTATTACTATGTTTTATATATTTATCAAATCGTTCTTTATTTAATAAGTAATCTAATGTTATTTCATTTATAAATTGCTGCGACATATCTTAAATATATAAAACAAAATTCTAATTTAATTACAACTATTAATATCTTTTACTTGTACCCTTGTATTATTGTTAAATAAATTTACTCCTAAAATATTTGTATCTGGGTTGGGATTAAATTGAGGGAACGCTTCTTGTTTAAAGAGTAAATTACGATCGCCTAGATTCGTGTGTTTTGTAACCTGTAAATTGAAATCGTATAGATCGCTATTACTTTTTGGTACATACTCGGCCTGATTACATTTTTGAAGCGCATATATCTGGTTTCTTAATTCGGATTCTAAATTAATATTTGAGGCAAATCCTGACCACGGGGCTTGACGATTACCAGGATTGAATGTAGTATTAGTATTATAAGTAGGTAAGTCTTTGAATTGTTGTTTTATTTCGCGCCGAGGATCTACTATAGGAAGATAGGAGTATTTAGTCATTACTGGTCTAACATCTAAATAAGGTTGTAATGGCTGAGATGGTAGATTTCTACTATATATTTCTCTGTTCATACGTTCTTGAAATGATGTGGTACATTCGGATGTCATAATATATATTTATACTTTATTTAAATTATTGTTAACAAATTTAAAGATATAATTTATATTTTTTATAAATATGTGCGGTATATTCACATTAGTGAATATAAATTATTCAAAGTTATCGGTTTCTACAATTAATGAATCTTTTTTAAAAGGAAAATCACGTGGACCAGAGAATTCTACTACCAAACATTTTCTAAATAGTTTCTGCGGATTTCATAGATTGGCTATTACACCCTTGAAGATTTAAAACGCCGTTTTCACAGAGTAAAAAAATCAAAAGTGTAAAATCAATAGTAGGAGTTTCACCTACGATGGTCTAACTTTTTCCTCTTTATTTTGATTATTTGAAGAGGTGAAAGACGAAATTTGAAAACACGCAGGGCGTTCTTGCCTATCAATCCAGGATTTTGTAATATTCATTATATTGATTGCTGAATTAGCGTCTCTTGTTCTAAATACGGTTTGTTTGACTTGGGGTCTCACGCATCCAGAACATACTCCATTCGCCGTAAGCGAATAGTCGTTGCCTCTGTTACACGAGAGGCAGACTAAAAGACGGAACTGCTTGTTTCCATTACTATGCTTGTAATAAGATAAATCATTATTACATTCACAGCATTTTTTACTTGTATTACATTCATTTATGGTAATTGTATCATATTTTTTATGGATTTGTTTTCGTAATCCTTTATTGAGCGTAGGCATAAAGTGTTTCATTTGAGTGCTTCTGCTCCAATTTCCATAACCAATTAGGATATTTTCACCAAAGGTTTCCTTGATTTTATTGAGGAACTTATCCATACTCTTCTTACCATAACTATATTGTCTAAACTTCATTTTCCTCCAAACATCTCGTTGGTAGAAATCTAATGTTTCTTTATTCAGTTTATCCTTTTCTACCAGAAACACCTTAAACTTTTCATAATCTACGGATTTGCTATTTTGAACCGATAAATGAGTTTCTTTTTCTATGATGTTATTTCGTTTCTTTTCCACTAATAATATTCGTTGGTTTGTTTTTGCTTTGCTTTCTCGTTTTCTTTGCGGTGCTGTATATTGGAGTTTGTTTCCTTTGTCGTCCATCATATATACCAGACTGCGTTTTCCAGGGTCGCAACCAACAATATTACGAGGTGCTACTTCGTTGAGTTGTTCTAATGATAAATCTTCTATGTTATGAAAATCTTGTTCTTGTAAAGTAGGAACTCTTGAACCCCACTTCTTATCTTTCAAATCCTTACGAATAAACAACAAAGAACAACTAATTCCGTCTGTTTGGAGTTGGTAATGGAATTGGTAATATTTGCTTTTGAATGTTTTATCTTGTAAGTTCAATAAACTATTCCATATATCGTGTTGATTTTCCTTTACCTTCTTTAATAACTCACTCTTCTTTGCGTTTTCAGGACAGAATAAACTAATGATACACGCAGTATCCAAAATGATATGCTTGGGGATAATATTATTACGAAGTGGTAAAGGTTGGAATAATTTATGTTCTTCCTTTTCTAATATATCATTCATATACAACATACCTTTCAAAAAATCAAATGGTTTCACTTTTACATCATAATAAACTGATTTCTTAATATTTTCAGGAAATATATTTGGTAAATGAGTAGTTTTCCAGTCATCAAACATAGTATCTGTTTCTTCATTACATTCTAATAATTGCTTCTTGAACTTGAATAAAACTGCTTTATCTTCCGTTATGTTTGATGTGGTTTTGTTGATGAACCGAAGGAAGTGTTGAATAAAGTGTTCTTGTGTGTTGTTAGATAAAGAAGTATGTAGTTGCGTTGCTAAATAAGGTAATAAAAAAGTAGTATTCTTTAGTTGTGTTTTCTCGTGGTTCAGTAAAGGTTGATATTCATTATCGTAAAACTCTTGTAATTCTTCCAACAGGTTAGTATCTTTGCTTTTTGCTCCTTGATTACTTCTTATTCCTAATGTTTTGATACAATACAGAATAAACTTCTCGTTTATTTCAGGTAAATGTTGATTGTTATTATAACATTTCAATATATACAACCTGATAAACTGATAAGAATGTATCATCAAATCGTTCATTTCAAAAACCAAGTTGGTAATAACTGGTTGGACTTCTTTATGGTTATGTAATACAGATTTGAGTGTGGTTTTGATGGTAGTGTAAGCAGATTTATCTGTGGAACGGAACTCTTGGAAAGTATCCTTCTTTTTCTTTTTCACCATTCTATATATTTACTAAATATTTTATTTTTATATAGTTTTATTTATAAATAAAATTATATAAAACCCTAAATATTCTCATCGGTTTGTTTTTCTTCCATTTCCTTTTGGAGTTTTTCCTTTCTTTTCAAATATGCTCGTCTCGCATATATTTTTTTTTGCTCTGGTGTAGGGCTGTAATCACTTTTATAATTTGTTTTTTGTTGATATTCCTTAACACGTTGTTTTTGTGCTTCTTTATGCTTTTCATAATATACCTTACTACTTGCTGGTGCTGTGTATTTTTTAAGATGCTCTTTAGTTGATTGAAGTTCTTGTTGAGTGGATTGTAATTCTTCTTCTAATTTCTTTATTTTTTCATCTTTATCCATTACGATACTATATATAATAATAAATATTTATATCTTTTTTATTATATTTTCACGGCGTTTTAAATCTTCAAGGGTGTAATAGTAAAGGTGAAAAATTATTACCAAAGGAAATTATTTATAGAAAAAAGGAGGCCTTTAGTGATGGAGTAAGTTCAAAAAAAAGATCATTTTTTACTATAATACAAGAAACCATACAAAAAGAAATGAATTATACAGATATATCAGGAGTAGATATTGAAAAACGCTATTATAAGTTTTTGTTTAATGAGTTTTTTTATAATTGTAATAAAGTTATACCATACTTATGGATGCCGAAATTTTCTCAAACAGATGATCCAAGCGCTAGATTATTAGATATTTATAAAGAGGATGACCCTGAAATGAAAAGGTGGGCGGAAGGAGGTATATCATGTATAATAGAGCCTATAACAGAAATATAAATATTTTATTTCTTTATTATATGAAAGGGTTATCATTAAAATTACAAGAAAAGGTGTTTGATTTTTATATTTATATTTCTTATTTTTTAATAATTATATCTTTTTTAGGTACATCGTTTTTTAAAAACACAACATATGCCGGTTATTTAGATAAGTTTGTACAGGTATATATTGCATTATTTTTAATTTGGAGGTTTAATCCTTATCGTAAAACTAGATTTTCTTCACTTGATAGAAAAATAGCTTTTAGTGCTGGATTTTTATTACTAACAACTTCTATTCTAGAAACTTATATCGTATCGTATATTACATCATATACTAGTCATTCATATATTTTGAAATCATTTATTGGCAACATGAATCTTAAATAGATCATTTATAAAGTTTATGGTTACAAAGCCTATAGACTAGCGAATAAAACCATTTATAATATAATATTACTATTTAAAAAAAAAATAATTATTAATATAATGATACCTTTTATATATTATAATAACAAATATTGTGTAACAGATATTCAAAACCTCGTGTGTTTAGGGGTCTCAATTATAATAACAAGTTCAATTATTTGTCATTATTTTTATCCAATAGATTTTATTATTTATAAATTATTTCCGTTGGTTTTTATACACTGTATAACCGATCTATTTTTAACTAGAAAACCGGATATCATATTACATCATTTGTTATGTTTATCTATGTCTACATATATGTATTCAAAACAATTGCCACTTGGGATTGTTTCTACACAGGCGATTACCGTACTAAGTCTTGAAACATCTACCATTTTTTTAGTAACACGAGAGTATTTGGATAAAAGCAGTTTTTTATATAAAATAAATAATATTTGTTTTGTATCAACATTTATATATCTTAGAATTTATCTATTGATAAAACATTTGTTTTTAGATGAACGTTATTTATATTATATGAATAATAATAATAGTACATATGAATTATTTTGGTACCATACAGGGTTGTATTCTTTTTTATTATTAAATTTATATTGGGGCTTCATCATAGTAAAATCAATTATGAAACCCGTGCGTAAACAATTTAAGATATATTTTACGTATAGATTATCCGAATTTTTATTACAATTTACTTATTTTTTATCACCTGTAATTTCATTATATACATATATAGATAATAATAAGAGTGATAGAAAATCGTTAATTATGATTGATTTATTCGGTCAATCTATTTTATCCATTAACAGTTTTAATTATCATAGGGCAATTTTTAACCAAATTAAGAAGGACGAAAAAGAGGATAATAAAATTAAGAATGACGAAAAAAACGAGATAGAAATTAACTTATTATCTCCAAATATTTATAAATATTATATTTTTGATATTTTAAGTATACATATCCGAAGTTTTTTATGTACTATAGTAAACTTATATGGTATAGAAATTAAAAACATGATTTTTATAGTTGGATGGTTATTATATATGCATTTATGTAGTTTATTTCATTTTTATCATGATATTTTGGACAATATTTTATCCAAAACAGCAATAATATATGCTTCAAAAGATAGATTAATTGAATATGTGGTAAGAGCTCCTATTTTTATAGAAATTTTAATTACAATAATGCACTCTAATAGTTTAGTTGCTAGTAATCATAATTTGATTTCTTTATTTGGTATTATTTTACTATTACATATAAAACCTTTTTATGAATTAAATCATTTTGTTTTACATATTCTACTTCTTTATCAAACATATGGACTTACCGCTTGTAATAACAGTTTATTCTAATTGTTAATAGAATTAATAATATTATTGTTTTTTTTTACATATTTTTTTTATTTATTAATTTTATTTATTTATCTTTTTTATTAAAATTTTTTTCTTATTGTTAATAAAATTAATAATATTATTTTTTTTTTTTTTTTTTGTTTTACTATTATACGAACTTCGTAATTTACGCGTTTTATTTTGAGTTTCGTGAAAAAATTTATTCAGATGAGTTAACATTTCTTTACTAATAATGATATCAATTTCTAAATCAATAGACTTTTTCAATCGTGGTGTATATTTAAATTTTTTAATTATTTTTAACATATTGGATTTAAAATTAATATCGCATATATGATTTAGTTTGTTTGATTTTGATAATTCGTCAAACATGAAATCAAATTTATAGTCATAGTAATAAGGTTTAACATTAATATAATAAACATTTTCATTTACCATTTCAGGATAATAAATGTCGTCAATATAACAAATTTTGGTATTTTCCGGCACTTTTGTACATCTAATTAAATCGTTTATTTTTTTATCATTAGAAGTTCTACCTATTTCGATAACTTCCCCTTTTACTTTGAATGCCGCAATTATACGATCAAATAATTTATAGTTTAATTTATCTTCAAAATAAGATATAAACATATTAACCCAATTATAAGCACCTGTATTATTTGTATAGATCATTACACGATTGCACATATGTTCTATCTTTTTTTTTTTAATAAACGTTAGTATTTTAATAATATCTGGTCTTAAGAAATTTTTAAATAAATCCAATAAGTTATTGAAATACGTTTGATTTAGAATATTATCTTGTTGAGTTTTAAAATTTAAATAGAATTTAAGACTTTCCCAAAATATACTTAATTGAACAAAATACCCTAATGTTTCATCAAAATCTAAAACTATTATTTTCATACTATATCAGTTATATAACTAATCATATTTTATTTTCTACATAAATATATATCGGAATAGATTATGTCTAATTTAACAAAATCAGACTATATCAAAATATTAAATTATTATAATGCATCAATACCGAAATCATTAAAAAATATTAAAACTAAAGCTAAGCAGATAATAATGAACAAATTATGTCGGTGTATTAAAAAAGTAGATCCAGTTAATGAAGCAAAATCTATAGGAATTTGTAAAAGAACAGTTCTACATAGTAAACATGTCACAGTAGGGAAATTTACATGTAAAAAACGTAAAAAAGGAGTATTAAAAAAATATACTCAAAGAAATAGACACTAGGTTTTAGATAAATGATCTAATGCTGATACAAGAACGTTTTCTTGATCAGTTAATTTTTGAAATATCAAACTACTGTCCATACTTAAACGAAAATGTCGTGAGCGAGGTCCATAATTTTTACATATTAAGAAAACTCCTTCATCTGTAATTTTTACATTGCAAAACATCGAACCATTAGTTAGAAATATTTTATTTGGGTTACTAATATTGATCCATCTTAAGTATGTACCATATCGTAACTCATTTATTTCATCAATATATTTATAGCCTTTTAATTTGTTTAGTAATACTTGTTCTTCCATTTTTTGTAAATTTAATTCTGATATAATTTGTCGATTAAGTTGTTTTATTTTTTCGGTATTAAAATTCATCAATTCTTCATTTGTGTCATCATCTAATGCTTTTAATAATTTATTAATATCCATATATCCTATTAATAAATTATTATTATATCTATTATTGTTATTATTTATATAAAATTACCATGCACTACCAAAACCTCCTCCCATTACAGAATTAGCGGCTACTGGACCATCAAAACCTTCTGCAGGTGATGAAGCATTTACAAGAGGAGTATCGTCTTTTTCATGAAATTTATTATAATCTGGTAACTGTTGATGCGCCATTGTATTTTGATTATTTGCTTGTGTCATATCACTAGTAGGTAATGAATGGATTGAAGTGCCATCGGAAAATGAATTACTTAATGCTACGTTTCTAGTATGAGCTGGAGGCATAGTAGGTGGTAATTTACCTGAAATAGGCTGAGATACTTTCACCTTTGATTTATCCTTGGGTTTATTTTGACTTGAAGGGCCTTCCCATAACTCAAGTATTCTATCAATTAAAATATTCATTTTTTCGCCTAATCTAGAATGAATGCTAAATGTAATCATTAAAAATGCTAAAGTCATATATATAACATGATTTTTAGGATATTCTTCACCACTATATGTAGGAAAAAAATTAATAATACGATCAACGTAAAAAAATCCTAAAAGCATAACTAATACTTGGATAATAATCTCTGCTATAATTTCTATAGTCCCCTTATTATCGTCAGCATCAGGTATATATTTAGCTATAAGTTTATTCAAAGATATAAGTGGTATTAGTGATAACATACCATATTGTATAATGTTGAGTAATTCTGCTTTTGTATTATCATTAAAATTAAATATATATTTAATAAAATTTTTTTTTGATTCGTCAGAACTATCCATATGTTTTATAAGAAGAAATTAAATTATCTAAAAAGTAAATATTCGCGCGTAAGTATTTAAAAGTTATAATTTAAAATTATAATATAATGAGTAGTTCACGTTCAATAGCAGCTGCAAGGAATCGACGTGCTGGAGGAGATGTTCCTCCTAAATTACAAGCAGGAAGGTCGATGAATACAATTTCTCACCCACCAATGCAACCCCATCAACATATGCAACAACAAAATATTGAACAAAAATCAAACGGTTTACCTTTTTCAAAATTGACAATTTCTGATGCAATTGGGTTAATAACATTACGTTTAGGTAAAGTTGAACAACATTTAATAGAACAGCAACATAATCCTATAATTTCAAAAGGGGAAACTCCTAGTGTAGATAATACACTTTTGACAACACTTACTAGACGTTTAGATGAAATGGAAAAAAAAGAAAAGTTAGTTACTTTAAATGATTTTAAAACAGAATTAGCATCTTTAACCCAAAATATTAATAGTATTCAAAAACAATTTGAAGAATTTAAAACTGAGACACAAAATAAATTTATCGATTATGAAACTGCTATATGTGATATAGAATCTAAGATTTTTATAGAGGATAACGATATATCCCCTAAAAACTCTGATGAATCAAAATCTAAAGTTGCAGATTCTACAGATTCTAAAAATAAAGAAGTATCCGTTTATGCAAAGGAAATAGTAAAAAAGGAAAAAACAGCTGATACAGAAACACATAATGCTGAAAATGCTGAAAATGCTGAAAATGTTGAAACTGAAGATGCTGAAAATGCTGAAAATGTTGAAAATGCTGAAAATGCTGAAAATGTTGAAACTGAAGATGCTGAAAATGTTGAAGAGAGTGGATTTGAAGAAGAAGTGACTAGTAACAAAGATAAGAAAAAAAATCGAAAAAAAAAAATGACTTTACCAATTTAAAATAAATTATTAGATAAATATACTTCATATTAAAAATAGATTATTACGTTGCCCTTTTAAAAAATTATTATTTATAATAAATATGGAATTTATTATAACTATATTTATTTTTTGTTTAGTATTATTTATATATCTACATATACAATTTCAGTTAAAAACGGGCAATGATTTAGAAATATATGAAATAGATGATGTTTCAAAATCAAAATTGGAAGAAGTATGTGATATGAGACAACCGCTTTTATTTGATTACCATAACGATAAAATCGTAGAAATGTCAAATCGCACTTTTATTGAAGAAAATTACCATGCTTTTGAAATAAAAATTAGAAATTCAAAAGATACAGACTGTGATCGTGAAAACGAGTTGTATCTACCTTTACCGTTCCATGCATCCTTGAAGCTATTTAACGAAGATAAAGATGCTAGTTATTTTACGGAAAACAATTCTGATTTTTTAGAAGAAACTGGTATTGTTAAGTCGTTTAAATATAATGATGATTTTTTACGTCCATATATGGTTTCAAATTGTAATTATGATTTACTTATGGGGTCTAATAATACACGTACCCCTTTTAGATATATGGTTAATTATAGAAATTATATGTTATTAACATGTGGTACCGCTAAAATTAAAATAACTCCTCCCCAAAGTACAAAATACTTATATCCTAAATATGATTATGAGAATTTTGAATTTTCATCTCCTATTAATCCGTGGAAAGTTCAACCAAAATATTCGGCTGATTTTGATAAAATAAAATGTTTAGAGTTCAATTTAACACCAGGTAAGATGTTTTATTTACCAGCTTACTGGTGGTACAGTATAGAGTTTACTAAAGATACATGTATATCGTGTTTTTATTATAGAACATATATGAATAATTTAGCCATTTTACCATATTTATCACTTCATGCTTTGCAAATACAAAATGTAAAAAGAAATGTAGTTAAAAAAGCGGTGAATCAATTCTTAAGTAAGAAGGAAGAAGAGAGTAACCCAGTTGATAACGATCATGAGAATAATACTGAAAAAGAAGTAGATCAAGATGATACTACTAAACCCCAAGACTCTGATAATATAACAAGTATATCTAAATTACCTATTTAGAGTTAACTTGTGTATATTTGATTATGGTTTTTAAAATTCACGGGGAGAGAAATTCAGGAACTAAATTTTTAACTGAATTATTTGAAGCTAACTTTGGATTTGGTTGTTTTCAAGAGTATTATCATGATAATAGATGTTATTATTGGAAACATGGGATTGACTTTGAAAAACGAACTACGTCGCAAATAGATATTTTTATAATACGAAATTTAGAAGACTGGTTAATATCTATGTTCTATAAACCGTATCATTTAGCCCTTTATAACGACTTTAATAGTTTTATAACTCAAAAACAAATTTTAAATGATGGATGGAGTAAAGATGGTAACACTGGATTACCATTAAATTATCATGATAAAGATAAGACAATATTTGAAATAAGATATTTTAAATTAAGGTATATATTAGATTATGCAAGTAAAAATTCGAATGTTGTTTTAGTTAATTTAGATTATATTAAAAATCCTGATAATTGTAAATTATTTTTAGAAATGATGATAAAAATTTATAATTTATCTTGTAATAAAATGGTTTTAGAATTGCCATACGAAATAAGTTATACAAAACAAATTAATATTGATGAATATCGGAATACGATTGATAAGGCTAAAAATAAAGAATATGAAGAATTCGTTCAAAATCTTACATTTTCAATTAAATATTCTCCTTAAGAAATAATCTAAACTAATTATAAAATGTTTCATTTATTCGGAAATCTTTTATCAAATTCAACAAAAAAATCGAAATCTATTCGACGTAAATCTAATAAGAAAAATAAATCTATAAAAAAATCCAAAAGTAGTAAGGGGAAAAAGGGAAAAAAAGGGAAAAAGGGGAAAACTCAAAAAGGCGGCTCTTGACAATCGGTCGTACAATAAATTTTATTAAATAAAGGTTAACTTAAATATTTCGAATGATAAACCACTTAATCGGTTTTGATAGCAAATGTTATCTTAGTGCCTTCGTTTAATTGAATTTTAGTTATTTTAGTTCTGCAAAATGGACATGATGTTGAATTGTTTTCTCCAACTATTTTGTTTAAACAAGTGTTACATGTTTCGTGACTACAATTAAATTTTATAAAATCTTGGTCGTTTTTATCACACCAACATATACCACAATTTTTTTCTTTATCAGGTCCATTATATTTTACAATAGTAGCATTTATATCGTGTTTTATAATATTATTTGAAATATAACTAAGTAATGAAGGAATATAACCATCTATAATAGGGGTGTTAGATAATTGAACATAATCGCTATTTGTAATATCATCTTCTATATTATATATTTTATTACAAATTACTTCAATATATCTATTAATATGAAGATTTAATCGTGAATTACATTTACTAATTGCATATGCTTTAACTATAGAAATTATATAAGTGTGTAATATAATATATGAGACTAACCAAGATGTGAAACGATACACCTTATTATCAAGTATATCTATTTGATTTTTTTTTATATTACAAAGATCTTCAAATAATAGTAAGTCATTATGATTACAATTGTTTATTCGATGACCTTCTTCTCTACAATAAGAACATTTTCTTCTAGATAATGTTCTACGAATACGCGATCCTATTTCCATAGAAATATCATCTGGAGGTAAGATAGTAGCGGTGTTATTTACTGGCATATTAAAATAATTATGTTATCTAACCAAATTAGATAACATTTTACTCAATTTTTTATTTAAAGATGTATTTCTTTTACACTTTTTTCCCACCAAAAGTTAATCCTTGTTGTTCTGCTTTGTTATAATTCATTTGATCTTTTTTATATTTATTATAAATGTTCATTTCGTTGAGCGATTGTGAAGTTAAAGACATATTTTTATTTAAGTTTTTATTTTCAACATTAAGTTTCCAAGGTTTTCCTTCTTCCATCAGTTCAATCCGCTTGTTTAGATAGTTTTGTTTTATTTCATTTTCTTTTTCATTCAATTGTTGACCTCCTTTTCTTGATTTTCTTCTTTTGGGTTTTTTTCCTTTGGTTTTTCTTCCTTTGGTTTTTCTTCCTTTGGTTTTTCTTCCTTTGGTTTTTCTTCCTTTGGTTTTTCTTCCTGATCGTCTCTTTTTAACTCTTGTATAACCTATACGATTTTTTCTACCTCCTTTCTTTACAGTTATTCCATTTCTGGCTTCCCATTCGTCGCGTACTTTTCTAAACTTTGATCCTACTTCTGCTGGATAATAATCCGGAAGGTCCTTTTCTCCTACAGGCATGATAGCTAATTCATCTTCAAAGTCATTCATAACTTCAGTAAACTTTTGTTGTGCGTTTTTTTTTTATTTTTTCC
>Ga0233412_10000226_pt1 | contig 33550 bp, 30 predicted proteins | sample Na_anoxic_4_MG_FD_180667 | JGI IMG/M metagenome (GOLD analysis project Ga0233412, IMG submission 180667) | Seawater microbial communities from Saanich Inlet, British Columbia, Canada - Na_anoxic_4_MG | ecosystem: Environmental > Aquatic > Marine > Inlet | place: Canada: British Columbia... | reverse complement strand
TTACTAACAGATTTAAGACCAATTGGTAATATACCTGCAGCTCCTCAGCCTGGTATGCCGGGTATGCCTGGTATGCCTGCAGCTCCTCATCCTGGTATGCCTGGTATGCCTGGTATGCCTGCAGCTAACATGATGGTTGAGGGTGAGGGGGAAACATCAGAAACTTTTCAAAATCCAACTGATGTGGTTCCAAAAAAAAGTATGTTCGAGATTATTAAAAGCAATAAATTAATTTTATTTTTAATATTATGCGCAGTTTTGGGAGTTGGCTATTATATTTTTACTCTATTTGGGGGGGAAAAAGAGTATTGTGGATCAGAGGATAAAACCCACAGTAAAATCGGTTCAGTAAACAGTAGTTTAAGCGATCATAGAATGCATAAGGGTCATAGTGTTCAAAGTTATAATTCTGATCATAGTCAACATAGTGGACAAAGTGTAAATAGTAATACTAGTGCTAATTCGAATCCAAGTCGTATAAGCACAAGGAATAAAACAACTCCGTTGAGTCTATCTAAAGTTAAAAATCATAAATTTAAATAAAAATTTAATTTTCCATAAAATGAATAAAACGTGGAACTAAATTATTAAAATAAGTTTCGTTAGTCATAAAAAAATTTGCTAATTTGGTATTTTTAATATCTATGCTTCCCCTTTTGTAAGCGATAAATATTAATAACAGAATATCTAAAACACTTTTAAACATAAAGGGGGATCCGCTAAGAATAAAATTCATTAAAGGACAGTTATCAATGGTATTTCCATTAACCAAAATTTTAGCGTCCGAATTTTCTTTAATTTGTGGATTATCAGAGAAGACTAAAGGGCTGTTTGGAATTGTTGAATTAAAAGGTTCTAATTTTTGATTTATCCCAGAATATTCAATAAATTTTAATTCGGCCGCATTTCTTAAGAGCATTTGTCCAAGGGACATTTGATCTCCATTATTTTCTAAAGTGAACAAGTAACCTCTGGGGTTTGAAGTTGCCTGGTTAATAGTTGGAAATGGGGCAGTATCGAATTTATTATACTTTTCAAAATAAAATAAGCATATTCTATCCCATGTATTTTGTTTATCATAATATCCGGAAGCATACATTTTCATAAAGTTTTGTCCAATAGGGCTAAATGGTCCGTGTGTGTAAGCATTTGGACCATGTAGAAATGCCGAATCGATATTGTCGCTAAGTATAAAACTTAACGGATTTGAGGTGTCATATGGGCTATTAATTGAGTTAAATTGGCGTCCAACAGTTTCTATTTTTGCATATGGTTCACACATTTTAATTAAGGGATTTATTTATATAAATAAATTTTTTGAAAATTAAAAATTTCGAAATATGAATTTAAAATTGAAGAATTACACAAAAAATAACAAATAACAATAAAATGAACAAGAGTAGTTTTTTTATAGAAAATAAAGCTATATTTGGAAGTTTTCCAACCATTGAAGACTTGGAGTATTTTACTTCCATCGGTGTTACGAGTTTTGTAGATTTAACATCGGAAAATGAAAATCTTAAACCTTATGCAAAACATTTACCAGATGATGTTACATACTTAAATTTCCCAATCAAAGATAGAGGAGTTCCAGAAAATTTAGTTGAATTCTCAAAGTTTATTATTAGATTATGCCATATTATAAAAAGTTGCCGTGATGGGGGAAAAATTTATATTCATTGTAAAGGTGGTCATGGAAGAGCAGGGATCGTTGTTGCGTGTATTCTTTGTTATATTTATAAAATTAATCCAGATACCGCCCTTAATTTAACAACGAAATATCATAATAATCGAACAGAAATGCGACCAAAATGGAGACGAATCGGCTCCCCTCAAACTTTGCACCAAAAAAATTTTGTTCTTAAAATATGTAGACCTCTTTATTTTTATAAAGCATACAAAAGTGGGGTTAGTGCAGGTTATAGTAATTTTATTATTAACCCAATAAAAACGGATATTGGAAATTTTCAGAATGCTGAAGCGGCTTTCCAAGCTTATAAAGATATAAATAATATTGATTATATTAAAAATCTCGAATCAACCGAGTCTCCATTTGTTGTTAAACAGTTAGGTCAAAATTGCAATTTACCCTCTGATTGGTATTCAAAAAAATACGAACTTATGAAAAAAGTTATAAATTTTAAATTTGATCAATATCCAGAATTTCAAAAATCTTTGATTGAATCCAATCTTAGATGTATTTATCATCAAAATATGAAAGATAATTATTGGGGGAAAGGGGATGGTAGTGGGTTTAATAAGCTAGGAGTCATACTAATGCAAATTAGGGAAGAAAGATTGTTATCAAATGAATATAATTATGATTAAAAGTTGGTGTGCATGAAAAATTTTTATTTTTATTCAAATTTTTATTTTTATTCAAATTTTTATTTTTATTCAAATTTTTATTTTTATTCAAATTTTTATTTTTATTCAAATTTTTATTTTTATTCAAATAAAAATTTGAATTATTATTCTGAACAAAAAGATCCATTTCCGTCAGTCGAAAACTTATCTACAACTTTCTCCCATGGATGTTCTGGTTTCCCCAATCTTTTATTTACAGCATTATGAAAATTCCATAACCACCGTGTCAATGATTCTCTATTTTTTGTTGCAGGTGGATTATCCCGAATATAATTTGCACAATGTCCTTCACAAACGCCACATGGTAATTGATAAGGAAGACTTTCATAGAATATTCGGGCTAATGTTTGTTGTTCTTTTGTTGGGTTTTCTGGATATGCCCATGTTCCTGCGTGTAAAAACTCCCAAGCAGGTCCGCCCCATAATTTTTTATTAAATTTTACAGAATCTGTTGATTTTTCTTTAATTTCATTGGCGTGTTCTTTTGGCGGTAATTCATAATTCGTCGAATCTTGATAGATGACATCCACTTTTGGAATTTGGTTTTTTCCATCAGGGTTTTCATTAACTGCTTTTTCAATTGGAGTCGAAGAGATTGGAGGAGGTGGACGCGGCCGAAAATTCGGAGGGGGTCCGGATGTATTTACAATTGGAACAAAAGTTTGTTTTCCAAAATTACAGTCATATTCCGGAGCATAAGGAGATAAAAATTTTGAATTACTTGTAAACGCGGTTGATCTCGAACGGTCACAAAGCCTATAAAATTCCGAGTAATTTTTTGAATCTTTATTACAATTAAACATACGAACAAAGGTTTTTTTATTATATAAAAATATGTTTAATTAAAATAAATATAATTATGAATTCAGGAATAAAACATTATATTGAATTAAACTCCGCGTATAGGGACCGAATTAAGTATCCAAACCCTGCAGAGTTTGTAGTGAATTTTGGACAAGGGGATAATTGCGATGGAGAATGTATTTCATGTTTTAGTGCAATAAATCCAGTAAGTGATTCTTATCCAATTTATAATTTTCAAAGTTCAGATTCGCAGTTTTTACAAGGGGAAAAATTCCCTTTTCTTCATGTTTTCCCTTTTGGCTGTCCATGGGGTGGTGGAAATTCGGAAATCCCAATTCTAAGTGGATTTCAATCCGTTGTTTGTAGCACCCTTCCGACGCAAATTAAATTTTTAAGAACGGCAATCGGAGATCGTAAAATTTTTAATTCAGACTGCCCTTTAAGTAAATTAGCTGATGAATATTATAATGGCATGGATCTAACATTGTTGAATACATCCCAAATTCCGGCCGAGCCGACTTTTTCTAGCAGAATTATTAACTATAAAATCGACAAAGGACCAGAATGTATTATTGGCACTGACAAAGTTTTTTATATCCCTTATACAACCCTCGAAAAAAAAATCAGCAGTTCATTTAATCCGACAAATGATATATGGGATATTCCTAACACAAACAAACCAAACAAGATAAGAATCCAAGGTGGACCCCCAACAACGGGTGCATATTGTGGATATTATATGGAATGTGTGAATTTGGATATCGTTCCCAATCCTGTTAATTTATTAGACTTAAATTCAAGATTTAAAAAAATTATTGCATACGACGGAAATAGCCGAATCGCAACACTTGAAAATTCTTTCCCAACAACATCAACAGTCTCATTTCCACCAAATCCAGCCAGATTACTCCCAACTCCGGTCCCTCCTCCAGGGATTCTTAAATATTCCAATTATTTTAATAATTTTTTCAGAGTACGAAAGAGTTTGCCTTATGTCATGGGATGGGGGAATTTTACGTTAAGCGGGATTCCAAATACCCAAACAACAGCTCCATTAACTCCATACTTTCCACCTGGATCCACTTGCTGTCCATTGACAGCCCAATTTCATGATGTAATGCGAACCAGTTCACCTTATAATACTGGAATAAATATTGATTTTAGTGTCGATGGCGCAGTTTATGAATTTGGAATTGTTTCCTGTGAAATTGGAACTTGGGTGATTGATTCGATTTTAACTGTATCAACAGGATTAGCTGAAATTTTTATTTTAGGGGTTTACGATAATAAAGTTACAAAATTACGTGTTAACAACCCTGGAAATCCAGGAGGTGGTTATTCAATCGGCCAAATTGTTACAGCTGGCGATGGAACTGGAAATGTGTTAACTTTAAGAGTGTGTAAAATTGGAACTTCTTTCGGAATAACTCCACAATTATTGGGCGCCAACTTGACTAATACAACAGGGGATTTAAGTTTAGAATATAATGCTTACAAAGGTGATGTTTTTTATATGCCAGTTCGTGGACCAGAGTATGCAGATATGAACAATTTAACAGACACCGCGAATTCAATATTTGGAGCTTATCCAGAATATTATAGACAGTTTCCTTTGCAATTATGTACGAAGCAAGATTATTCTGAGGGAGTTTCAGGCTATAACAATAATGCAAAATATAATTTCAATAAGACAGGTGCTACATGTATTTTAGCTTACATTGTTGAGTATGATCGCCTAAGCCTAACACCTGAAAGTGTTTTTATAATTGTTGAGAGTGGAGTTTGCGAACATTTGACGATGAATACCGCTTTATGGCCAGTAGTTACGAATTGTGATGGAGATAATCAACTAACAACTTATGATTGGGAAATTTTACCATTTTCAAAAGATTCTGTAAATCCTTTAAATTATACCGGTAGTTTAGTTTCAAATTCCCAAATGGTTTGTTACGAATTAAAAATTGCAACATTGATCCTCCCCAATGAGCACTTACGATCCGGATTCGGAGGATTAATTGCTTTTTACCCATTTGTATATGTTGAAATCACAAATGAATCGGCGTCCTCGGGTCATGAAAGAGGATTAATTTATTCAAATAATCCCAATTCTGTTAAAGCTACTTTTAGAGTTGCATTAAATGATATAAATAAACCAATTGCAACAAAATTCGTTAAACAACGTGGAGATATGATACAAACGATAAAGTTTAAACCAACAGATAATTTAAAATTCCGAGTATTTTTTGGTGATGGGGATACATTTACAACTATTACTCCTGATAATATTCCTCCAAGTTTAGTTAATCCACTTTTACAAGTATGTGGGTTATTTGAAATACGCAGATACTAAACTCAAGGTCATTTCCCACACTGGCAATATTTAACTGTGTACCGGGTATTTCAGACTTTGTTAATTTTAATCGAAAAACACCTTCGATTAAAATTGAATTTTTCCCAACTTTTTGGATAAATTTCGATGCCAGGGATTATGGATATCAACTTTGAGGGGAGGACTATTCTGGATAACGATTCGGTGAAGGCTATTAGCTGTGACGAGCGCCAGGAGACTATGGAGGGAGGGAAAAAGGAGGTTGTGTCGGATTGGGATACAGGAATGAACAGCAAAATTGAATTTGACTCGAGTGATGCCGCGCGTATATTGAAGGAATGTTTGATTCTTACACGTGGCGACCAAGAATATGAGGATGCGAAGAATTCGGCTGCAGACACCGGAGAGGCACCGCGTTCATATCATTTGATGGTGTGGCTCGAACACTTTCTTCGATCAAGTGAGGATATTTTCCATATAGATTTGGACAGACCTGTGTCAGTGGCTGACGGGGATCCGTCGCGGATTGGTCACATCCGCCGTGACATTGAAGCACTGTTTGAGACAGGCGGGGAGCTGGTTGAACAGTTTAGGAAACTTGACAGTTCAATCAAGACAGCATCAGTGAACACGAATGCATTTCACGAAGCAGTCGACGATACCCTGGAGATGCTTGATGAAGCATCAGAGCACGGGTTCTACACTCATTTGTTCGCTTGTGTACAACGATTGAGATATGGTGAACAATGGCCTTTGCTTGACCCAGACGAATCTACATGGGTTGATGCGCTATGGAATCCATCAATTGTTCACCGCAAGTGGTGGCTATAGAGTGGTAGTTAGTTTTTTAGTACTAGTTAGTACTAAAAAACAATACAAACAAACATTTAATCCCGTGATTATCCTATTTCAAAGATTGATCGAACTAATAACACTCATAGTTCAAAATATAATAATAAAATGACAGTTTCAACTAAGTCACGCGCGTCCAATCGCTCTGGGCCACGTTGAGATCGTTAAAGCCATCGTAAATCACGCCGCGCGAACAAGACGTAAAAAACTAGACCTTATAGTATATTATAAAAACAATTTATATTTATAAACACAATGATTATGAATATAAAAAATTAAATAAATAGTATAATTAAAATATGTCAAGCAAGAGATATATAGAATTTTCATCAACATTTAGAAATCGAAATCTTTATCCAAACCCTGCAGAGTTTATTGTAAAAGTTAATGATACAAACGAAATTTGTGTTTGTTCAGATGCTTATAACCCAATTAGTGATTCATACCCAATTTTTAATTTCCAAAGCCCTGATTTGACTTTAGCTGGAGGAACCGCTATCTTTGCTGGAGGATGCCTAACAGGCGGAGGAAACGAAAAATACCCATTATTAACACCAATCGATAATACAGTCATTTCTGGAACTCTATCTCGAACGTATGATTTAAGAACAGCCGATAAAAGTGGATTCTATAATGGTATGTATTTAGTTGACTTGAGCACCGGATCAACTTCTTCGCTTGTTGGAAATTATAATGTTTCCCAAGAAGGGAATAATCCATGTTTGGACTATAAAATGAAAGCAAGTTTGCGCAGTGATTTAAGTAATGCTTTTAGTAGTATAGACAACTATCAATTGTCAAATTCCAATAATAATGGCGCCGGTGTAAATACTATAGCAAGTATTCGAATTCAAGGAGGACCAAACATTGAAGGGTTTTATACCGGATGTTATCTTGAAATTATAAATATTCCATTTTTAGATGTAAGTGGAGATCGCGTCCCCCTGAGTGAACGTTTTCGGTTAATTGAAACATATAATGAGTCTACTTTAATTGCAACAATGAAACATTGGAATATCGGGAATACACCATTAACAAATGAAATTGAGTTTGATATCCCTGCTGTTAGTTCAGGAGGATTGCAAAATAATTTTAATAATTACTTTCGAATTCGAAAATCGTTGCCATGTGTAATGGGATGGGGACCTTTAACCTCAACATTTGCTCCCATTGATTCAGATACAGGGGTTATACAAGGAGATTTCCACCCAAATGGACTTTCAGGCACTTATTTGTACAATCAAGCAGGAATCTGCGAAGCTAAGATTGTTTCATCAACAGGGAATTGGAATATTGGAGACATTTTTCCACTTCCCACAGTTCCGCTCGCGCCTTCTTTTAAAGTTACTGAGGTTGATTCAAATGGGAATATTGTAGATTTTATTATCGAGGATCCTGGAAATATAAATTTTTCTATTAATCAACAAGAAACTTTAATTTCTGGTGGAAATACGGCAACTATTGTTATATGCCAAATTGGACAAGTTTTTGATCTAACGGCGGCAATAACGAATACTAATTTTGTAAGTGGAAATTTATCAAACATTTCAGATACTTACAATGAACATATTTTCTTCCTACCAGGTGTGGATTCCGGACCGGAAAATACGGTAACGCTTGCGGCTTTAAATTATCCTCAATATTTCGGACAATATCCCCGAAAATTGCAAAGAAAAACAGGAGACGTCGAGTTCTCATCCCCACCTTTTTCAAATAATTTAACGGGAACTGCTTGTATTAAAAAGTATATTGTGAATTCATCTGCAACTGCCGCTTTTGTTATACTTCCGACAGGTTCTTTTATTGGAAATATTCCGGATTTCCCAGGAATTGCGATTGACTGGGAAATTTTACCTTATACTAGAGATAGTTCTTCAAGTATGAATTATACCGGAAGTTTAGTTTCTCAGCAAAATCCAGTTTGTTATAATTTAAATCTTAAAAATCTTATTCTTCCCAATATAACTCTAAAAAGTCCAGTCGGTGGATTGATTTCTTTTTATCCATATGTTTACGTTGAAATAAGTAATGTGAGTGCCGCCAGTAAAGGGACAGATCGCGGGGTTATTTATTCAAATAATCCAAACGCGGTAACTGCAACATTTAAAGCTCCAATTAGTGATGTGCCCACGCCTTTTATTTCAAAATATATAAAACTTTCATCCCCGATGACACAAACTTTGAAATTCAAACCAAACGATAATCTTTATTTTAGAGTATTTTTCAGTGATGGGGAAACATTTTCAACAGTGGTTGTGGATACTGCCCCCCCGACTATTCCAGATCCACTTTTACAAATTTCTGCATTACTTGAAATTGAAAGATTATAAAATCCTTGCGGGTTAATTTTGTATAAATCATTTCTATATGAAAATTTACCAATTGATTTATCATAATTTTTAATTCTATGGCAAAGTCGCGCCGCCAAAACAGGTGAAGGAAGATACGAAAAATCCCTCATTTCCAATTTCATGTTTAATTTTGTTAAGATTAAACATAAAAAATAAAATTTTTATTCCGTTTCAAACCAAATCTTGCATAAAGTTGGGAATTTTTCTTCCAGCATCCTTCTCATCACCCTTGCATATTCTCGAATTTCTACTTGCGCGGTCGCCTCATCTCTAAGATAAATAAAATTTAGAACTGCCTGTGCCGAAGCCGTCCAAATAACTTCTGTATACTGGTTTAATGGTAATACAATCCGAGCTTGCTCCTTCGCAACACCCATACTTAACATTTTCTCATATGTTTGAATTGAATTTTGCATGAATTCTCCAAAAATTCCATCCAATTCGGTGTTCTGTTCGGTTGTTACAACTCCTTCGGATGCTTGTTTGGAGTCTTTTGATTGTTTTCTCCAAGTTGTTGGTACGTAAAAGTCCTCAACCGGCTTGTAACGCCCGGAAATCTCGTTCCAAGCATGATCTTTGGTACATGAATTGCCAGTGGTTTCAGCCCCAACAACATGTTTATACCATTGCCTCATAACAAATTCGGGTGCCTTGATGTGAAACCTAAACATTAAATGACGAAATGGAGAAAAATGCTTATGCTTATAAAGATACTTAATCAATCCAACATCACCTTTTGATAGTTTCTTTTTTTGTACTCCGAAACTGACACGCGCCGCGTTGACAATAGTTAATTCATCTCCAAATGTATCAACAAGTTCCAGAAAACCTTTATCGAGAATGTTAATACGATTCACAGAAGCTTCCCGTATACCATTTGTTTCATCCCAAGGGTAAACAACCAATTTATCCTCAATACTTTGTCCTTCGATATAAACAACATTTTCGTAAAGGGCTGCTTTTTTAGGTTTATTTTTATTATGTACCACCATGGCAGCAACACAACTTGGCGGATTTTCACTGCTTGTAAGTTTTTGCAAAACAAATGATAATGTTGTTCGAGTATCATCAATAGAATCAACCACGAGGACCCTTCTCGATTTTACCATACATCCATTTCCTTCATTTTCATCAAACCATTGAGTTACAACAGGTTCGGAAATTTGTTTATTTTCATATAATTCAATACTCACAACCAAAATTGGAATAGATTTTACATTTGTTTTAAGATGCGATCTTAGCATTCTTGCTGGAATAAATCCACCACCTTCAATTGCAATAATAACGTCTGGATTGAATTCACGACACCTTTTAGCAGTACTTTTGACGATATCGCTAATTTCATCATACGTATAATGGATTTGTTTATCAGTTTCTGTCATATTAACAATATATAAATATGTTTATAAATTAAAATTTGAGTTTCAATTTTAAAACATGTTTACATATTAAAAATTTTAATTTTTAACATTTAAATAAATGTTTTGTATATACATATATTATCATCCTTGTAATGCCTAAAAATAAGTTTGGAGGAAAACACAAACATTTAAGTAAAGATGTAAAAGAGAAAAAATTTGATTTTATAAATCCCTATGACCAAGGGGTTTGCTATGCGTTTGTTGGGAAAGCATATGGAAATAGACAGTTTGATGCTGTTATTTTAAAAAATCGTCAAACAATTCGGTTAAGTGTACCGTTAAAAAGGAGAAGTAAAAGAATTTCCGAAGGCAATTTAATAAAAATTTGTAAAGCTGATTGTTTTACAAAAGAAACATATTGTTTCGAAGGGAAATGCGAAGAAAACGAGGTTTTTTATGTAAGGAATTCAGTTGAATACGAGAACAATTATAAGAATATCAAAAGTAGCTATGATATATTCGCTGATAATAACACCGATGGGGTTAATTTTGAGAAATCTGAGGATAAAATTGATGAAAAGGGTTCAAGGAATTCAGTTTCTTATGAAGAATTTTTAAAGATGAGTGAAGATGAAGATGAGGATGGCCAAGAGAGTGCTGAGGGTAGTGATTGGGAACATTTATAAATTTAATTGTTTTTGTCGTTTATGTCTTAATTTTCGTAATCTTCTTCTTCGCTGTAGACGTCTTTGTCTACGTCTTATTAAAATTATCATCATATTCATGGTAAAATTTTATTAAAACAAATTTAAATAAAAAATAAAAATAATTTTTATATTAAAAATGGTCAAAGAACATAGAACAATGAGCCGCTATATTCGTGGAAGATATCCATGGGATATAAAAAAATCCCGTCGCCTATCTTCGCTAAGAACGATTTTAAGACATACTCACGAACCCGGTCTCCGAAGAACGCTTGAACGTGAAATGAAGAAAGCCCGTCGAGGATCCCGTAGTCCGATTCGCGGCTGGGCGGCCAATGCCCCCCAGCAAGGCCGTCCTCGTGACCAAGTGATGAGACGATGTGGAAAAAAATGCTTTTTGGATCCAAAAAGAAAGGATTTCCCAATTTGCCGAAAATGTTACGGGGATGATTGTGATTGCAGAGCCAGTTGCAGAGGTATCCGTGCCGCAAAAATTCGCGCCAAACAATTCGGTTACAGAAATATTGCTGACAAGGCCCAAAGATTGGAAGATCATTTCAAATGTCAGGACGCCGACGAATCTCGTAGATGGGAATCCCGTGGTTACCGTATGTCCCATAAACGAAGAAACCGTAAAGGATCCCGAGTTAAAATGTCGGTTGGAAAATTGCTAAAAAATATAGAACGACGTAACGGAGTTAGCCGCCGTGCAGCTGTTAAACGAGTTAATAGAGCTGATGCGAGACTTGTTAAAAAGAGTCGTAGAAGCCGTCGTAGTGGAGTAAAGAAGAGTCGTAGAAGCCGTCGTAGTGGAGTAAAGAAGAGTCGTAGAAGCCGTCGTAGTGGAGTAAAGAAGAGTCGTAGAAGCCGTCGTAGTGGAGTAAAGAAGAGTCGTAGAAGGTGTCGTAGTGGAGTAAAGAAGAGTCGTAGAAGCCGTCGTAGTGGAGTAAAGAAGAGTCGTAGAAGCCGTCGTAGTGGAGTAAAGAAGAGTCGTAGAAGCCGTCGTAGTGGAGTAAAAATGTCATTAAAAGGATTAATGAAAAGTTTAAGACGCAATGGTTTAAGTCGTCGTACCGCTGTAAAACGGGTTAACCGAGAAGACGCAAGATTATCCCGAAGATAAATTTTTCTTTTTTTTTATATAAATTATAATTTATATAAAAAAGAAGTTAAATGGCAAAAAGTCGAATAATTCGAAAAGCTAGACGTAAGAGTCGCAAGTCGAGCCGAAAACAAAAAAAAGGGAGAAGTCGACGAAGCAGAAGACACATGAAATCTAGAAGAAGCAGGAGAAGCCGACGAAGCCGTCGAGGTAGAAAAAGTCGAATGGATGGGCGAAAGGGATCAACAAAAACATCAGCAGGTGTAAAAAGTTCTTCAAGGGGTGTAGGAAAAAAACAAGAGCTCGGTGAAAAGGCCCTCCGCGAAGCCGCCCAACGTGAAGCCGCCAAACGTCGAAGAAAAAATCACACGGAAAATTTGGAACGTATAGTTCATGAATTGAAAACGGGAAAAAAAATTGCAGGCTTGAGGCCAGAAGGAAAGAGCGGCGGAGGAGGAAGTTTAAGACCAGTTTCAACAGTTTCAACTAGCAAATAAAAAATTTTTTAGTTTTAAATTCGGGTTTATAAAACAATTCCGAAAAATGAGGAACATACACTGTTGGAAATAGCAGAATTAAAAGGATGGGAGAAATGTGTCGATTTAATTCAAGAGAAAGCAAATAGACCAACGAAATCCACAGCTCCAAAGTTTTATGAGGATGGATCAGGTTGAGTTTAAAAAGTGTAATTTATAAAAAAATTAAAAATTTTATAAATTAAAAATTTTTATTTATAAAATAGAATGAGAGTAGGCGAGTGGATTTCTCGTCGAAAGAAAACAAAAAATCGCAGTTATTCTCGAAGACAGAAAAGGAGTCGAAGGCAACGTCGGCGGTCAAGGAACCGTTCGAAAGAGAAGCGTTCGAGACGACTTAGAAAAATTCGAAGATGCAAAGGAAACCCTATTAATGCGGATGATATGGATGCGATGAATGAGTTGATTAAAAAACAAAGAAAATATTTAAAAGATGCCGTTGAGGAGTTAAAAACGCATTCTCGTAAAATTTCTCATTGGGCTTGGTGGGCATTTCCAACAGAAAAAGCGGGGTTTTCAGAACCTGGAACAAAAACATATCTTACAGATTCTACAATTGGTTTATATTTGGAGAATTTTCCACGAGTTTTCAAAAAAGTCCTTATTGAAATATATAATTTAATGGTAAACAAAGGATTATCCCTGAGGGAAATCATTCCGCCGATTGATATTGACCGCGTGAAATTTTTTATTAAATTTTTTAGAGAACATGTCAGAGGGGAAATAAATTTTGCATGGTTACAGAAGATTCTGAATAAAATGTCAGGAATTCGACAAGAATTAGTTCTGATGGTCGGATATCCAGGAAGCGGAAAGACAACATATATCTCAAATAAAAAGTCTTGGCATAAAAAAAATTGGAAAATTTTACATGGAGATGAATTAAAAACCGAAAACAAGATTAAAAAAGAACTTTTAAAAGCTATTGAAGAAGGAAAATCGGTTGTAATTGATGCAACTAATGGAACGATAAAAAAAAGAAAAGTTTTTATAGAAATTGCAAAAGCGTATGCTTTAAAAGTAAAAGTAGTTCATTTACAAACAAGTCTTGATGATTCCTATGAAAGAGCAAGTAGGCGCCGTGGAAGAAGAAGGGTAACTATTCCGAAAGTTGCTTATTATGTTTATAGGAAGAATTTCGAGAAACCCAGTGAAGAGGAAGGAATAAAATCCATTGTTAATATTTAAAAATTGAAATATAATTGGATTTTTAAAATTATATTTGTTATTACATAAAGGTTTCATGAACAAAATGATGAATTTGGCATTGGAATATTCCGAATACCGTTGTCAATGCAAGAATGATCATAATGGATATGCAAACATTGGGTGTGTTATGTATAAAAGGTCGCGGGTTTTACGCGTATGGCATAAATCGTTACAATATTGATCTTAAATTTAAAAGTATTCATGCAGAGGTGGAAGCAATTGATAAATTGAAAATATCTGAAAAGGCCGAGAAAATTAATATGTTAGTTTTTCGAGTAAATAATAAAGGGGATAAATTAATGATGGCGAAACCGTGTGAAAATTGTTGTAATTATATCAAAGGGAACTTATATAAAAAGAATTATAAACTGAAAGGGGGGAAATGTTGGTTCACCGATGAGCGGGGTGAATTGGATTATGTAAAAATTTAATTAAATTAAAATTTTAAATTCATATAAAAATTTTATATGAATAAAGGAAAAATTTGGTTTAGTATATTATTTGCTTTATTAATTGCAATTAATATTGCTTTAATATTCTTTTTACGAGGGTGTGATGATATTAAGGAATAAGTTCATCGAAGGAATCAACAAAATGCACCAATATATTCGGTTTTTTTTGAGATACCATTGTATTTAAAAAAGCACGAAGTAGATAACTTTGACACAAAATATATATTTCAGAAACAAAATTTTTGGTAATTTCCTCTTGAGAATTAAAAAAAGGATATAATTTTTTAGAAATTTTGTAAGCCTGAAAACTACTAATACTACCTGCATCAAAAAATAATTTAACTGTTGCATTCGAATCTTCTAACCATTTCTTATTAAATTCCTCAAATTGTTGCCCTAAATAACCCGTTAATTCCCCCATCCCATCTTCAGAATAAGCAAATTCTTCTTTACAAGCACTCAAAATTAAACTTTTTTCATTCAAAATGAGTTTTATGTTCATAATTTGCAATTCGGACATTTTAACAATAAAATTAAATTTTTAATTTTTATTGTTAATCTTCATCAAAACCAAGTGCTTTTAAAATATCATCTTCATTGGCTTCTTCTATTGAATTCTCTTCCTCTTCCTCAAAATCAAGACTTTCTTCAGGTTCACTTTCTTCGGGTTCACTTTCTTCAGGTCCGCTTTCTTCAGATTCACTTTCTTCAGGTTCACTTTCTTGACTAATATCAGATAAATTATGAACTGGAATATCCCGTGAAGTTTTCAAGGATCCTCTTTGCTCCCTTGAACCTCTATTTTTTTTTGACATTGATCGTGGTAGTATATGCCTAACTGGTTTTTTACCAGAATGTTCTCTGGATTTTATCATCCCACTTTCATTTAATAGGGTTTGGAGTTCTTTTATACTAACTAAATTTTCTAAATTTTGAATAATAAATTCGGTTAGCTGAGAGGTAAACTCTCGTTTAAAGTTTCCTTCAAGTTCTTTAATTTTTTTAAATAATGCCCTTTTCGGAGAAACGGACTCGGATTCCCCGTAAGCAACTTGCATTTGTTTAAAGTTTTTCAAAAGCACTTTAATTTCGTTAATTTTTTTAGGATCTCTGACTTTTTTCCTTACTTGTGTTAAACCATCCCGTTTAAGATTTTTAATTTCGTCAGAAATTGATTTTGGATTCCCTTTATCAACTTTCATCTGTTGAAAGTGTTTCTGAAGAATTTTAATTTCGTCAATTTTTGTAGAGTCTTGGACTTCTTTTCTTAATTGTGTTGAAAGATCACGCCGAAGATTTTGAATTTCATTATGAATCCCGATTTTTTCAGATTTATTTGTAGGGGACAGCTTTTCGAGTTCTTTAATTTTTTCGCGCAATATTTTACTTTTATTTAAAAAACCAAGTAAATCCATTAAATTTAAAAAGTCGTCCAAATTTTTATCTTGGATTTTGGTTTCTAGTAATAATTTATTTGTTTCCGATGATTGAGTTTCATTGGCAAAAGAAATTTCATAAACATCTTGATTTTCCTTTAATTTTTCACCGATTGATTTAATTAATTCTTTTCTGCCAAGATTTTCATCGATTTCAAGAATACCCGCGACAAATCTAAGTGTTTTTGAATTTATTTCGCTAAGTGGATTTCCATTGGGATTTACTAATGAGTTATTTGGACCCATTACCCTTGGAATTATCAATTCATCATAACCTTTTACTAAGAATGGATACTTGATAGAAAAGTTTACATCTCTTAAAGTATCTGCAATTAATTTAATAATTTCCGAACGTTTTTTTGAAGAAATATCAAGTCTCAAAGTGTTTGCCATTTCTCTTAATGAGGTAAGCGGAATATTTGAATATTTTAAATTTTTAGAATTAAATGGAATTGTTTTAAGAATTTTTCTACCTCCAAAATTTTCTATAATGAAGAAAAATTCTGGCGGAACTGAATTATCATAGTAATTCTGTTTGATTCTTTCCTCTTCGGTCATAGACGGAGTTATATTACTCTTTTTCATTGGTTTTCGAAAATTTACATCTATCAACCCCGTTTTTGGAATTGGCATTACCTCTAAACTTGCAAAAAAGTTAATTCGGATTTTACATAATTCTGTTTTTGTTTCTTTAATTTTGGAAAAAATTTGTGCCAGGAAATTAATATTTCCAATACTAATTTCTGACGAACAACAATTTTTTAAATCTTGAATTAAACTGTCTCCAGGAGTATCGAATTTTGGAAGAGGTTCTTTCGTTATTAAAGTGTAAGCGAGTTTCAATTTGTCTCTTTCAGAGGATTTCGGCGAGCCCCCGCTATTAATTCCTGAAAGTGAATGTATGATATTAAAAATAGCCGAAAGAATACATTTCTCATGATCTGAAAATTGGAACAAATTAAAATTTTGAATTCGATAATTTGTACATTTAAAAGATTTCTTTAATTGGTCCTGTTTAAATGTAAGTAACTGAGAAATTCCTTCCCCACTTGGAAAGATTGATAAATCTTGTAAATTTTTTAAAAGCATGTAATTTAAATAAGAAATATAATTTGAAATCATTTGGACAGTTTTTCCAGATGGTTTAAGCGAATTTTTTTCCAAATTTTCTTCAATTAATTTAGTAATTTCAGTTTCCTCGCTCACATCTTCAATTTCTTTATAACAAAAATTATAAATATAAGTAAATAAAAAATCTGTTATTTTATCTTGATTACTAGGAAATACTGAAACAATACTTGAAATGCAGAAAATTACATCTTTAATCCGAAGTTCACTCCATTTTAATAGTTCATTAACTGCATTATCATCAATTTTTGACTTAAATGAATCATCTAACGGAATAAAAGTTTTATTTTTAATAGAAACAATTTTTTGCAAGTATTCAACTAATTTTCTTCCATGATGGCTTTGAATATCTTCTATATATTCTAAACTGTCAAAGGAATTAAATGCAGTTGTTAAGATATTTAAAAGCCCGTAATTTGAAAATTTAACAACTAAAGCTTTTTCCAGTAAAATTTCTTGAAGTTTTTTAAGAATAATTTCTTCAATTTTGGTTGAAAGTAAATCTAATTCCTCCAAATTAACAAATTTCGAATTTTTAAAAATTTGATCATACAAGAAATTTAGATTGGTAAATTTCTTTTCTCTATCCACTTGGTTACATACAATAGCTCCTGGTGATTGTTCTTTTAATTCTAAATGAATTCCACTAGACGAACCAATAATACTTTGAAGGAATTCAATGAAAAGATAAAAACAAAGATTTGGATAATTCTTTGAATAAATCTCCACTGGTCCGAAAACATCACTACTTGGCATTAGACTTTTATATTCATTTTCATATCCATTACCAAAATAGATTTTATTCTCTTGGCTAATTGAAGATTTTTGTATTTTTCGTCGTCGCCTATGAAGTTTTAGGGCGGATTCTAAAGAAGGTTTTATGCTTTCCTCATCGTCAGATTCTTGAGAACTATTATCCGAATATGAGAGTTCGGAGCCAGATCCTGATTCACTGTCGGAATTATTTTTATATGGGTTAATATCTGGAATTTCTTCATGAATTTCCGAACTTTCTTTTTCATCAATTTTCATTTGCTTTTGTAATAATGATTTAACTGTTTGATCCAATTGAAGTTTGCATTCGTTGGAACTGTTTAAAATTTGTCCTTCTTCATATAATTTTTTTATTTTGTCTTCAAAACTAGAAAAAGAAATATCTGCAAGGTCGGTTTGTTGAAATTGGGGGAAAATTTTTGAAAGAACTTTTAAGCGTTCAGATTTTTCCAAAGAAAAAATTTTTTGAAGAATGTAATACTGTTTATCAACTTCGATACTTAAATCTTTTTCTTCTAAATCTTGTTTTAAATTTTTAATTTGAGACCGTATTAAAGTTTTTACCAACAAAATCTTTATTTGATTTATAATTTTTTCATTAAATTGTGTATAATTTTGTTTCCTGAATAATCTAACTAAATTTATACCCAAATTGTCCAAATAAGTTTCTATTTGCATTTTCTGGGTAATATCCAAATGATTTTGTTCATATCTACCAATGATTATGTGTTTCGGAGTGAACTTTTGATTTTTTTTACTAATTCTTAGTAGAATTTCATCAATAAGTGGTTCTTTTTCCAAATCTTGTTCGTTGATTCCTAAATTTTTACAAATTTTTGTAATTTCGACAGATGATGCATTTTCTAAGAATTCTCTATCAACATTGTGAAAGATTTCATACGTTAGTAAATCATTTTCATCCATATCAACAAATTGTTGTAAATTATCATTTTCAAGTAACTTAAATTTTAAAAATTGTAAAATTTTATAAGCCAGGTAAATTTGTTCGTCTTTTTGTTCTTTAATTTCTTTTTGATATTTGTTACTTTGAAATTGCCTGTATTCTTTCCGTAATTCCATATAGACTTTTCCCAATACATTTTTCCCTTCAAACACCCCTCTTTGGTTTTTTTCCATTCCAAGAATCACATTTTTTGATACATAAACCAATTCTTTTGTTCCAGTTTTATTTAGGATTTCTCCTAAATTACTGCCCGTTTTCATACATAATTTTTGTAAAAAAGTTGTACATGCGTCATTCATGGTTCGTTCTTCACATTCAATGCGAAATTTCTGAAAGGCCGCTTGAAGGTCTTTAATACGAGTTAGTTGAAGAAGATTTTTATAAAATTTATTGCATATCAAATTTGCATAAATATAATTTTCAACGGTTGGCCATATTTGCCCATCAATAACCATTGGAAAATAAGCAAAATTACTTAGTATTCCAAAATTTTTGGCCTCTGTCGAAAAAAAATTCAAAGTTGTCATTTTAATTAGAAAACCATTTTATTTTTAATTTAAAATTTAAAATTTAAATTAAAACTTCACATGAGCGGACTTTTATTTTATACATCAGATGATTTTCATATTAAAAAAACAAATCAGGGAAATTTTTTATGTCATGATATCCCTGGCTTTTCTTTAATTTTATTTTACTCAACTCAATGTAATCATTGTCAAAAAATCATCCCAAATTTTAAACAACTCCCTGGTAGTGTTAATGGCTGTCAATTTGGAATGATTAATGTGAGTAAAAATAAGAAAATAATAAATCTTTCCAAAGATACTATGGCTCCGATTTCATACGTTCCATATATAATTTTTTACGCAAATGGCGTTCCTTATATGCGACATGATGGGGCAAATGATATTTCATCCATTAGGAATTTTGTTTTAGACATGGCTAACAAATTACACAATAAAGGAAAATTTACTAAAGAAAATGAGGACTCGGGAAGTGGAGAGGGAACTACAACAGAAATTCCGGGATATACAATAGGAGTTCCTTTACTTGGAAAGCGAGAAGTAACTTATCTCTATTTCGATCAAGCATATCCAGCTGAATCAAAATAAAAATTTAAATTAATATGTGATTCCAATTTTTTCCTTTTCGCTGTCACTATCTTTTACTCGGGTTTTCCCATCGCCTTTAAAACGTCTTTCAATCGGAACGTATTCAAGTTTGATATGAAATTTTCTTGCTAATTTCATTTCGTCCAATGTTATTTCTCCACCGCCAAGTACCAATATCTCATCAATTCCGATTCTTTTAGCAATATTAACCCACTTCTTAGTATTTGAGCAAGGTTTTCCATTATGACATCCTCCCCATTTACATTTTTTAGTATAATCCGAATGCCAGTAAACATCGGTAACAAATTTGGGAACCCCCCATGATTTTGCCTCAGAAATTTGAATCATATAAATTGAAATATCTGGACGGTATTTACGAAGCAAATCAAAAACATATCCAATATCAGGTTTTTTTGAGTTTGAGGCGTCTCCAAAATATAAAAAAGAAGATTTATTGGGAACACTTTTAAGAAATTCTTTTAAAACTCTTTTTACATCGTTAATATACCTAAATTGATTCTTACTTCCATTTCCAATTATCATATAAACTTTTCCAAATTTAAGTTTCTCAATTTATTGATTAAATGTTATCATTTTTAATAAAGTTTTTTATTAATTTTTGTTTATTAAATATATGACTAATTTTAGAGAAAAATTTAATAATAAAGGAATTGCCATAGTAACCGCATCCCTTGCACTTGTTGCTGGTCTTGCCTGGAATGAAGCCTTTAAAAACTGGTTTAAAAATAATAAAGATTTGCAAACATTAGGTCCATGGGTTTATGCTATTGTAATCACAGTTATTGCTGTTATAAGCATCATTCTTTTAGAAAAATTTACGTAAAATGATTTCCTATTGATTAATAAAGGTAGTATATTCTTCCCTAGTTATATGTCCATCATGATTTAAATCCATGGTATCAAAAATTTGTCTTAGTTCTGTTGTATCAACACCTTTTACTCCACATGAAAGCAATTCTTCTAATTCAATAGTTCCATTTTTATCCCTATCAAGTAAATCGAAAGCTTCTTCTAATTCTTTCTTGAAATTAAATTTTTTCATTTTACTTAAAACCCGACCACATATAACCAAAAGGTAAATAAAATCTACCTTATGGTTGGTTTCGCTACAAATATCGTCGATTTCTTTATGTGTAGGTAGATAACCCAATTCTTTAATTATAACTCTTAAATCTTGAATACTAATAGCTTTATTTAGCGGGCATTTTAAAGCCTCGAACCTTGTTTTTAAAAAATTTATTAGGTCGTCGGAAATAAATTTTGAATTGAATCCGTGTTCATTCATTTTTTTATTATTCAAAATAAAAAAACTATATATAAATTATGGGCAAACAAGTAAATAAAAACAAAATTTTACGAGGAATACTAATATTTTTAATAATTACAGGGGTGATTCTTGGATGCGTCGCCTTTATTCTTCATTTCGTTAATAAAAAAGAAGGATTTAGTAATTCGTCAAATAAAATAAATTATGGAATTTGGTGCATGAATCAAAATTGTTTGGATCAAGCAATGATTCCCAGGGGGGTTAAACGTGTTTACGTGGGCGCGTTCGAGGGTGATGGAGATGGTATACCTAAAAAGGTGGGAGGTGGTTCAGATCATATGACCGATGTTGAATTAGAAAAAATTAAAAAATTAAGTGGTGCAGATGAGATATTTGTAACGGTTGGTGGCAATGACGCAGTTGAGGCGAATGCCGAAAACTTGATTAAATTATATAATGAAGAAAAATTTCATTTTACCGGATTAGATTTTGATAACGAAGGTTTATTAAAACATAACTCCTTTGAAACCTTTGTCGCTGATACAGTAACTAAGGTTTCAAAGGGAATTGGTAAACCATTAGATGTTCAATTTACAATTTTAGCTGGAGATAAAACATATGACACCTATTTAGATGATTATAATAAAACAAAAAAGAAATTTTTAACTCAGCCAACAATTGTTAACAGTTTTAAAATAGCATTAATGTTGTACGGAACTAAAATGGATGATTCAAACTGGGGTTTAAGTTCTTGTGGTGCGACAACAAACCAAACTGCGACATCAATAGCCAAATGGATTAACTCGGGTATTAAACCAAGTGATATAATACTTGGAATGACACCCGCTTTACAAAATAACAAGTGTTATTTTGATTATTTCAGTAATATAGTAACAAAAAAGGGACTGGCCGGTATTAATTTCTGGCAAGCAGGAACAGTATGTTCGGTGATTGGTGATGCAAAAATTTCGTCACTTAAATGTTCTTCGTCACCCATCCCTGTATCCGATTAAAGATGTTGTATAGATTGGGAAGATGCAAATAGAAATTGCAATAACCCTAGTTGTAAAACAAGGGGGTGACTGTGATAGATATGCTGATAGATATGCTGATTGTTATGCCGATTGTTGAGCCATGTTCTTGATAAGGATTTCAAAAAAACTGATAAGTCGTCCGGAATAATACGAGTCTTATGATTTTTCAAAATTATACAAGCACGTTTTGTAAATTTAATTCCAAGTTCGAAATACAAAAAAAGCTATCCAACTCAATTTTTTATTTTTTTTATTTAATTAAATAAATAAAATGCCGCCATCGACTCAAATTATTAAAAATAATCCCGATTTTAAAACTGTTTCTGGGTGCAAAAAAAATACATCAGATGAGAATGATTTCGATTCCCAATTCCAACTTAAAAAAAGTGCTCTAAACCCCGATTTGAATCAGATTGGAGTTAATTTTAATAAGCCAAATATAACAACCGTTAAGGACACTCAGTGGAATAATTATATGGAACAATTTTACTATGATAGTTCAATAAGACTTCCTTTGCTTCCCCCAAATTTTAGAAATGTCGCAAAAGGTTTTTTTGATGAAAACCTCCAAGAGTTTTGGGAAATCCCACTTGATAAAATTGAGAACGTATCCCTTAAAACTTCAAGAACATATGATTTAATCTCAATACCCGGTAGTATTGACAATTTTCGTTACTTACTTGAAAAATTTGATAATTATAATAAACCAATCCTTTCATTGGCGCAAGGGCAAACAGGCGCTTGTTATGCGAATGCGATTTCTAATTGGTCTGTTGTTCAAATTGCATTAGGTGTTTTAAACGGGGATGGTACAGAATGGTTGAAAACAAATTTCGATACAACCGAAACAGAAGAAAATAAAGTCATTAAAGCCGTTGAACTTAGTTCGAAATTCCGCATGTCACGTCCAAGCGTTATATATGCAAATTCAACTCTGAATTCAACTGGTTTTGCAGGGCCTGCGTCAAATACGGGGCTTATGTATTATCAAAGCGGAGGAACGTCATCTGCGCTTTTAGCCTACCCAAATTTAATCGTTCCAGAGCAAATATTCGGTATGCCATTACTTTATAATTCAGAAGATTATTGGAGTATTTTAGAAGGAATTGAAATTAATGGCCTTCCAAATATGTCTGTTAACGCTGAGAATGGGTTGACATCCTCGTTTACTCCTAAAGGAGAACTGACTCTTCCATTTGCTACTGGAGGAGAATTTCAAATAACGAAAATTATTATTTACATTGTTAAATCAAGCTTTTCGGGAACGGCGAAATGTACTTTTTCAATCCATGAAGGAGTGAAAAGTGTTTTTAAACAGGAAATAAATGTTATTGAAAATCAAAGTTCAATTCATATTGTTCCTAAAAATGATTTAAAAATTAATGATGAGAAATTTAAAAATCTTTCGTATAGGGTAACTGGGGATTTTAAAGTTAAAACAAACCAAGGAAGACCTTATATTAAAATATTTGGTTTTAGTAACCATAAAAAACTTTCCGAAGATGAAGATTTGTTGCTTGAGGAAGCTTATTCAAAATTGACATATGGACCCCCATCACAGACAATTTCTACTTGGAATAACAACTATCAACTTGATAAATGTAAAGCCAATATATTAAGTTTAATAGGTGATGAAAAATTTAATGAACTTGAATACTTAAAAATCATGGATACATATTTATCACAAAAAATCCCAATTTTGCTTGGGTTTTCAGTTTTTAAAAATTATATGAACGCCAAAAAAGGTTTTGTGGATATCAAGAACCCAAGTGAAACTATTTCACTTGGCGGGCATGAAAATTTAATTGTTGGAATTATTAAAATAAAAGATGCCAATGGTAATATAATAGAGGCAAACAGGAAATATTTAACAGCCTGGAAAACTGAAACTGGAAATTCAGTTTCCGATAGTAATGCTCCTATGGCATTTATCTTATCAATGAATTCTTGGTATATCAAATCGGATCCTTTAGGGACCTCCCCCCTCGATATCAACGAAGATGGAACAATTAAAAGTGATGGAATAAAATCAAATATTTATTGGTTACCATCAAATTTTATCAGCTCCGAAATCAGTTCAACTTCTTTAATAACATGGCCTTTAGTTGGAAATCTACAGCCATCTCAGACTTACGACAAAACAAGTTTAATAGATAAGCCATTATCAAGTAAAAAACTTACTTTAAAAGGAATTGTTTTAAGCAGAATGGGAGATCCGATAAGCGGCGCGACTGTTAATTTTACCCGTGTTGGAGATGGCGGGGAAAATTTTTATAAACTTTCCAATTTAAAAACCACTACGGATAATACAGGGAATTGGAGTCAAGACGTTCCCTTTTATAAACCCTCCAGAAGTTCCGAAAGCGCGGTTGAAAAAAGTGTGGTTTATGTACGAATTAAAGTACCTGGTTCAAATCAGGAAATCGAAAATCAACTAGAAATTAAAAATCCGTTCAGTGTAAATGAGCCAATAACGACCGGAAGTACTATTGGATTTTTGGAATCTGATCCAACCACCGTCGCTCTAAGTTGGGATGAAACTCCAGAAGATTTAGATATTTATATACAAAATGAGAACGACAACCAAGTTGTTTCGTACCAAAATATTGGCAATAAAAATATAATTCCAGGTATAAGCTTGGACAGAGATGATTTGTCAAAGTTTGGTCCGGAAACCATAACATTAAACGATGATCTAGGTGAAGGGTCGTATAATGTATATGTAAATATTTGGACTTCAGATGAAACATGGTCCGGACGTGAAAAAATTTCAATATATAACAAGAGTACGCAAGAGCTTACAAGTATCTCAATAAAAAATGCGGATAAGTATAAACTAATAAAAGATGGCTCAAGATGGTGGGAAGTGTTAACTATTGTTAAAACGGCAGATAATAAAATAAATTTTGTTAATAAAAGTAAATTGATGGAAAACTCGCCATTTTAAGTAAACTACTTAATCTTAATTAGTTTCCCGAGAGCATATGGTTTATTAAATTCCATAGAGTTTAATTGAGCTGGAGTTATATTACTCCAGTCAACAGATTTTGGAATAATTCCAAGTTTTGAGTACATAAAAGCAACTAACGCAGAGCACCAGTAATCGTTTTTATGTTTCCTATTCATACAATTACAACATTTACAGTTAAATATACTGTTTAAACCCGCTGCTAGCCAATGGCAAACATTTTTATCGTATGGTTCCCCATGTGCAGTTTGAAATGAAGTTACAAATTCTTCTTTTGTAATTTTATCAAGGTCAAAATTTAGTAATTTACGTGTGAAAATATTTTTCCGATTAACTAAAAAATCACTTAATTTATTCAAGGTAACGCCCTCAATTTTTCCATTAAGAACATCCTTATAACAATTTGGCCCTTGTCCACTTTGAAATATGTAGACACCTTTTAAAGGCGGGGAGGTCCACCATGGGTCTTTTATTATCATACCAACATGTTCCCATGGACTGTCAGTTGCCCATTCAATAAGACCGTCAATACCTGGATCAAATTTTTTCCCAGGGGGAGGATTTGAATGACATAAAATGAGATCTCCGGTCTGAAATTCAACTGAATGAAAATTATTCATGGTTATAAAATTTATATAAATAGGGTATGATTTTAAATTTAAAAATGATAAATTTAAAGTTAATTTATCATTTTAGTATATATGTGCGATTTTCCATTATTCGATACGATTAATCGGGATATTCCAGACGAACTGGAAGAATTTACCGTTAACGAAAAAGAAATTTATCTTTCAAATTTTAAAAAATTAAACGAAACTGTTCATGAGTTGATTTACGTTTTAATCCGAGTGTATGATATGAAGAACCAAGGAAGACCCGAAAAACTTCCTTTCAATTCAAAAGAGATCAAATCCGGTCTTAAATTTGATTTCGATAATCTTCCACTTCGTTTAAAACATATTCTAAATAAATTTATTTCCATCGAACTTCAAAACTAAAAAACCACTCAATTTCCCTCCCGGTTATCATTATCATCCCCTTCACCGTCGGAAACATCATAGTCAGAGCCGTCGCTGTCATCTTCTTCAGTATCCCCGTCAGAATCTTCGGATGTTTTTTCATCCTCATCATTATTTCTTTCTTCATCAGATGAGTTAGAACTTTTGTTATCATCGTCAGATTCTTCATATGAATCATCATTACAAATGTAATCAGTTTCCATGGTTTCCATTTCTTCAAGTTTTCTCAATCTTTTCATTTGTTTTGGAATAAAAGGAATTAAATCTGGATAATTTTTGTTAACTTTTCTAATGTTATATAAAACATTATAAATTTTTTGTACTAATTCGTGATCAAAATCAAATTCGCGCAAAGCTTTTTTAGTTTCTTTATTAAACACACCAAGTGTTTCATAATGATCGTTGTTAAAATGAAGAATAATGATTGACTTTCTTTTTTTTGTTTCGCAAGGTCCTAAATGGGCAGGCATTCTTGTTTTGCTATTAATAAAATAAATATCTCGGTTAAAGATATCAGATAAATATCCAATAAGAAATTGGTCAACTAACGTATTCGGATTAATTAATTTTTCTCTGAATCTAGAAAATAAAATTTCTTCGGAAAGATTAATAATGTTTTCCATTAGCGAATTGAATCTTACAAAATATTCTTCAAAAACCGAATTAGTTACTTCATTTCCAAATTTTTCATTAAAAAATAATCTAAAAGAAGCCCCCAAATTTTCATTAATAATTTCTTTGTAAATTTCTAATGTTTCAACAACCGTTTCATCACCGGCTGATTTTTTGTATTCAAGATGGCATAAATCTAATGCCGAACTTAGTCCTTGTTGTTCAAGAATTTTAAATGGATAAATTTGTTCCATAATAATTTTAAAAGTTTTTTGATTTTTATAAAAAAATTTTGAATTTACTATTTCACTTGCATGATTTAAATTCAAAAACTTTGCAGGATCTGAAACATATCTATAAATTTCTAATATTATTTTTTTAATTTTGGTAATCAAAGAATCAATTATAATTTCGGGGTCACCATATTTCATCCACGTAAATTTACTTAACTTTTTCCCTAATTTATTTCGAAGATTTTTTGCATATTCCTTCTTCTCCTTATCCCCCATTTGCCGATACCTACTCGAATAACTGGTAAGTATTGCATGTAAAAAACTGGACCCTTCGTTTAAAGTTCCTGTTCTTATTAAATTTGGATCTAACGGACAAGAAAAAATTGCCGCTTTAGTTCCAGAAAGGAACTGAACTGGTGGATATTGATTTGACATAACTTAAATAATATTTCCAATTTTTAAAATAACTTTATAAATAAAAGATAATGCCCAAAAAATTTAAAAGTATTGAAGGTGTTATCCTTAATGGATCGAACTCAATTTACTCAAACTATTTTACCATTTATGGTTATCCATTAGAAGAAATTTCAAAAGAGTCCTGTCAAAAAATTTGCGAAGAAAATGAATTGTGTGATTATGGATACTGGGTTGAAGATAAAAAAGGAAAGACTTTATGTTTCCCTCTTTACTCCCTAAATTCTAAATTTAATCCAAATATAAATTTAGATAATATTTCTAATATTTCCGAAAATTACAAAAAAAGTTTTTACTTTTATAACAATATTAAATTCCCTTGGTGGGAAGATACAAATAAAATTTTTTATAATGATACCTTCTTATTTAGTATGCAGGGATATTTTTTAGACGCAAATGCAAAATTAACAAAGAATATTAACAAAGGTGTAAAGCTAAGTATCTTAAAATTTGATACGAAAATTTCTTCAAAATCAAGTTATCCGGTTCAAAATTTTGATAAAATAATTTTAATTACAGACAAAACTTTTAAGGCTTTGACTTTTGATGAAAAGGTGGGATTCAAATTTGAAATTTTATCTTTTGTAATTAATAATCCTTCGCTTATATTCAACGTTATTAAGGCTGGGAATTTAAATCAGTCCAAAAATTATGATGATTTAAGATATTCGGATGAGTTAATTTTATTTCATAATTTTTACCCTCTTCGTATATCCAAATTAAATGAATTAATTCTAACAAATGATCCACTTTTTTATTCTGGGTCCACCCATTGTTCATTAATTCCAAATGGGGTTTCAGTTTATGACTCGGATAAAAGGAAACATATTTTATCGGATTGTAAATTTAACCCAAATGATAAAAAAACTTATTATGATAAACATTTAGTCACACGAAATCCAAATTATTACGGATTATCAAAAACGGAAAATTCTATCATCGAAAGCTTTGGTAGTATTACTAATCATGAACCGAAAAAAATTAATACAACTGTATTAATTTGTTTAATTATATCAATTGGAATTTTTTTAATCCTTGTTTTTTTCTTAATTGTTTTTAAGAAAAAACAAATTCGTTAGTTAATTTAAAACATATTAACAACAAAAATAGTCTTAACTATCTCTCCATTTTTCATCTCCTGAAAAGATTCAACACATTGCGACGGACCAATGGTTATATTACACTCCTCATAGGTTTCCCGTACTCCTGCATCCCAAAAAGACTCTCCATCTCTTACAGTCCCTGTAAGTCCAATCTGAGCATCGTACAAAACAATCCCATTCGATTTTTCTTCTTTATACCCGACACAAACTACACCAAAAAAATCCATGCCATTTGCCATTAGAGAATCCCGTGCAGTGAAATGGGTTTTCCAGCTGTACGTTGACCATATCGGTCGAAAATCCTCGGGTGGTTCCGAATTTACGAACTGAACCATGATAGCCTGGTCAATGGGCTTGCTCGCTTTAAATTCGCACAACTGAGTGACTGTTGGAATTGCATACCAGCAAATTGATGATTCGTTGGGATCATTACATTTCAAAATCTGCATATCCAAAAACTTTTGTGGTTGGTTTGAAACCAACATAACCCCAACCTTGCGTTTACGGGGCGCTTTTTTATAACCCGGTTTACAATTTCCTGGTTTCATATCAAATTTCTAAATTTTTCTGTTTCTACCATTTAATTCAATTTTATAATTTTAATTCAACACAATTATCAAAAACTCCTGAAACTACTTGATGTCCGATCATAAGAATAGTCTTGGATGTTGGATAATGAGTTTTTATTCCTTCTATAATATCACTTGTTGTTTCAGCGTCGAGATTACTCGTGCATTCGTCCAAAAGAATAAACGGCGTGTTACAAATCTCACTCAGAGCGAGATTGAATGCCAATATAATTCGTTGCATTTCTCCACCGCTTAACATTTCTTTTTCCAATTCTGTATCATTTTTAATAATTTGTAAATTTATTTCAGGTTTAATTTCGCCTTTTTGAGTTTCTTTGAACGCTGAAAGATTGATAGTGAACGAATCATCTTCAAAAAAATGTGAAATAAAATCTTGTACAATTGAATTTAAACTTGATATACTGTTTTGAATTGCGATTGATTCGGCTTCAGCAATCTTTGTTTTTAATAACATCGCAGCATCCAATTCGCGTAAAAAATGTTTTTCGTCAAATTTTAATTTTGTTAATTTTTCATCCCATGAATTAAACTTTTTTAAAATCTCGGATTTGGATAAATATTCGTCAATTTCTCCCTGAACCGAAGCAAATAAATCTTTTTGTTTTTTATAGTTTTCTAATTTTTGTTTATTTTTTTCGATACTTTTTTGAATCGAAGATTCGGTGAAAATTCCCGTATCACCCCTTTTAAATTCTGAAATTGTAATTTCTAATTCCGTTAATCGTGATTTATAAAAATCATGTTCCTTTTCGATTTCTTTATTATGTTGAAGTTTTTGTTGAATATCAACCAATTCGATTTTATATGAAGAATAATCTTTTTCCGAAAAACTAGTTTCAATGTCTGGGGATTCTAACAAATTTAATTCTGATTGGATGCCGAAAATTTTGGACACTATAATTTGCGTACTTTGATCCGATAAATCTCCTTCAAGTAGTGATTTTTCAAGAGCATTTTTTTCTTCTTGATTTTTTGTTTGTGTCTGTAAATACATTTCCGCTTCCTTGATTTCTTCAAAGATTACCCCTAACGATTTTTCGTCAATTTTCCATTCCAATTCGTCACATTCATCTCCAGTTATATACCCGCTTTTGATTTCGAGCACATTTTCTTCAAGATTCTTAATCTTGAAAATTTTCTCCTCTAATTTTGCAATCTCCTCCAATTTTTCACTTATTTTATTTTCAAATTGTTGTAATTCGGTTTTCAGAACTTGTTCGTCTTCAAATATTGTTTCTTGAGATTCTTCGACTTTGATTAGATTCCCTTTCTTCAAATTCAAGTGAGTATGGCATTCTGGACATGAATAAGTAAATTTTTCCAATTCTTTTTTGTGAATTTTATTCTTTACTGAACTCAATGAGATCTCCAGTCCATGCAGGAGTTCTTTTTCTTTACATAACAAATCCGAATTGGAATTTTTATCGAGAATTTGTAATTTTTTAAAAATTTTTTTAACCTGCAAAAGATCTTGATAGTAAAGCATCTGATTTGATATAAAATTCTGAATTTCTTCATAACTTTCGTTGGGGAAAACCGTACCAATTTCTTGCAATCGGTTTTCGATTTTTTCCTTTTTTTGTAAAAGTGTTTGTGAATGTAAAGTTTGTAAATCTTGTAATTCTCTTTTCTTTGTATTGTACGATTTGAAATATTCATAAGATTTTATATATTGGTTAATATAAGAAATTTGTTCATTAAATTTACTTAAATCTTGTTCGGAAAATAATTCTTTTTCCAAAGATTTTTGGGATTCTTTAAAATTTTTTTCACTATTTTTATATTCAACTAATTTTTCAAAATAATTTTTACTTTTAATTTTAACAAATTCTAATTCATGTAATTTATCTTCAATAATGGAAATTTTTCTATCATTTGAAACCTTTTTTTCTTTGAATTTTTCAATATAAATTTCTGAAAAATGTTTAACAATCTTCGGATTTTCAAGAGTTGAAAGTTGCTCGGTAACTAACTCCAATCGAGAAGTTATTCCATAAAGTTTTAACTCGTTTTCTTTTATTAATTTTTTCAAACAAAATTTTTTATCTCGTAAATCCATTTTATTAAGTACAATGCTTTCTAGGAATTCAAGTCGCTGCTGCGGAGATAACAAGATAAACGAATTGTAACCATTCTGTCTAATATAACCCGTAATATCAAAATGATTTCCGAATTTATCATTTATTATTTCTTGGGCAATCGCATCTTCGTACTCAACTTTTTTGTCTGCGAATTTCAATGTGACTCGAGTTTTCTTTGTTCTTTTAATGATTAAATTTTCATATTCAAATTCTACAAAACAATTTTTTTCACCAACTTTACAAACTTTATAACCAATTCCATATAAACAATATAAAATTCCTTCAAAAATACTTGTTTTCCCTATCCCCGATCTTCCACTAATTAGACTAAATTTTAGATCAGGGATATCAAGAATCTTACTCCCCCAACATTTAAAATTATTTAACTTAATTTTCATAAATATAAATTTATAAATTTATATATTTAAATTTTCATTTTTTACGAACTTTTCTGTTTTTCTTCCCTTTATGAATTAAATAAATAATTAAAAATATTAGAATTATAACACCCACACCCACAGATATAATAATTATTACCGATGAACCATTCTCGTTTTTTCCAAATACCTGACTTGATTTCGGATCTGAGGAAGATTTCGATGGAGAAACGGATTTTCCCGAAAAACTTTTATAATTGGTATCATAAAAATCTTTCTTTTTGGGATTTCCAAAATTTGAGTCAGCTTCTTTCAAATCCTTGATTTCCGGTATATTATCAAGATCACCACATTCAAAATAACATACACCCGAAGAAGCGGCTGTTGGTTTATTCCCAAGTCCAGAGGTATCACTTACAACTTTTTTTGGAACTTCTAACGGAGAGAAGAAATTCATAGGAGCAAATGGATAATAAACATATCCATTTTTCCCCCAATCACTCCCCCAAGAATTTCGAACAATCCAACAATTAAGAAGATATTCATCTTTATTTTTGGGATTTTTATGTAAATTGGAAATATACTGTTGAGTTGAATTATTTGTTGAAAATTTAGAAACTTTCTCAATTATATCTTTACTTATTGATCGTGATTCCCATCCAAGAATACAAACAGCATGTCCGCCGACGACTTTATTATCCTGGGATTCTTCTGCAGTCATTAATTCACCATTAGCGTAATTCCAACAGTCGAAAAATATATGATTAGTGCTTTCAAAACAATTTTTTTTTGCCCTTGGGGAAAAGTTTGGATTTTTTTTGGGAACAAAAGATTGTAATACAAGAAACCCTGTTAAAGCGGGTCCGTGATTAAAAATATGAGGTTTTAATGGAATTTGGATTGAACTAACATCATTATTTAAACTTGCTAAATTTATTGCATATGGATTTTTATTTGTAAATTTAAAATGAGGAATCGAGTTATCAATACAAGCCGCTTCTTGTTTAAAAATTTGATTTGACAAATTTGTTTCAGTTTCACTGTCAATTTGTTCATGATTTTCTTTTAATTCTGTAGTTTTTGAAGTAATAAAAAAATAATCAAGACATGAATTGCTAGCAAGCCCGTTTTCTTCAATCCATGTTGCCAATAAAGCCAACGAACCCCCTGAACATCCAAAATTTACCCCTGGCATGCTCGAACTCTGTTGGAAATTTGCCAATATCCACATTGAGCTAAGATTTGGATTTATAATAAGTCCATTTTTGCCAAGTCCCTTATTTTCCTGATGTTGTTTAATAACATATAAATCCGATAATACGGTTGCTGTTGAGAATGCCCAGCAGCTACCACATGCTCCTTGATTACCAACTTCTGTTAAAGGAAGATTATTTTTAAAAGTTGGAGAGTTACTATCAATATTTTCAACCCAACTAAAATTCACGGGGATTTCTCCGGCCATCTGTAAAACCGAACTTGTATTAAAATTTGTTTGGGTTAGTGGAGATAGACTCACATCGGTATTAATGATGAAATCCATTTTTATTAATAAAAATTAAAATTTAAAATTTATTTTAATTTTTATTAACAACATTCGTTTGCGTAAAAAGCCAACGTTACCGATAATTTTATATTCTCAGGTGTGAAAATATTATTAAATTTATGGAATATAATTTTTTGCGCAAGTACTAAAATTTTATTTTCGTTAACTACCATTTAAAAATCAGTTAACAATTTTTTAAACATTTTTTATTTTATTTTATTATTAAAAAATATGTGCGACGATTGTGATAATGATTATGCTTTTTTATGTAATTACCCTGGGTCCGTAAATACCTGCCGACCTCACCCTCACCCTCATACTCAACCCATGCATATGATGCGACAACAAGGTCAGTCATGTGGTGTTGAACAAGGTCAATGTATGCCTGGTTTACAATGTGTAGGCGGCGGTGTAGGTGGTGGTGTTTGCCGCAATTTTGGCCCAGGTGGACAACATCAGCTTGGCCCAGGTGGTTTACCTCCTAACCACCCCATGCATATGATGCGACAACAAGGTCAGTCATGCGGTGTTGAACAAGGTCAATGTATGCCTGGTTTACAATGTGTAGGTGGCGGTGTAGGTGGTGGTGTTTGTCGCAATTTAGGCCCAGGTGGACAACATCATCTTGGCCCAGGTGGTTTACCTCCTAACCACCCTATGCATATGATGCGACAACAAGGTCAGTCATGCGGTGTTGAACAAGGTCAATGTATGCCTGGTTTACAATGTGTAGGTGGCGGTGTAGGT
>Ga0233412_10000225_pt1 | contig 33563 bp, 36 predicted proteins | sample Na_anoxic_4_MG_FD_180667 | JGI IMG/M metagenome (GOLD analysis project Ga0233412, IMG submission 180667) | Seawater microbial communities from Saanich Inlet, British Columbia, Canada - Na_anoxic_4_MG | ecosystem: Environmental > Aquatic > Marine > Inlet | place: Canada: British Columbia... | reverse complement strand
TGAGGCAGAACTAGATGCACAAATTTTAGCCAGAGAATTAGAAACTGAAAAACTTCTTACTGTATGTAGAGTATTTTTAGGTGCAGCTGTAGATAAAATGTCTATACCTGAGCTTAAACGAGATATATTAATATATGCTAAAAATCAACCGTTTGAGTTTTTAGAAATATTAGATGATCCTATGTTAGAAATGCAAGATCATGTAGCTCAATTCTTTGCTCAATCTTTATTAATTTACAAGAACAATAATAAAGACGTATACTTTAATTTACCTAAAAACAAAAGTAAAATGTTGACGGTTCCTTTTGGTGAAGAAGGAGTTTATATTGTTGCATCTTATATGCAGTCAGATGATGGTATTGAAACATACAAGCTATTGAAAAAAGCCTTGAAGAAAGATAAATAGATTAGGTATATTTGCACTACAAGTAATATTTTTTTTTAACTTAAAATTTTTTTAAAATGGTAAAATATCTAGAAATCCCTATTACAGCTACAGGGGAGACTTTTCAATTAGTAGCAATTAATGGTGTAATTATTGTTGAGCAAACGAGCACAACAGTAGTTTCTTTAACTTATGGTGGTGCGGCAGCTCAAGACGTAGTAGCAATAACTTTAGGAGCGGCTATGGCTGCAAATGATGTTACTGTTAGAGACGCTATTCAAGATGCAATGATTACGGCTTTACAAACTGGCTGGACTTCTCCGAAGTTTAGACTAAGTTTAGACGGTCTTGAAGATGCGGCTGCGGCTCCAGTTACAATTACAGGAATCGCAATATCGTAACAATAATTATGTAATATTTAAGAGGGGTCACAAAAAAAGTGACCTCTTTTTTTTTGCTATATTTGTAAATATTTAAAATGTATTTTCTATGGCTATGATCAATAACGTAAGGAATACAGTATTGGCAATTATAAATAAAAATAATTACGGATACTTATCTCCTCAAGACTTCAATCTGTATGCTCAACAAGCACAGATGGATTTATTTGAAGATTATTTTTATCAATACAATCAATATATAAATAGAGAAAACTTAAGACAGTCAGGAACTGGATATGCTGACATAGTAAAAGGATTAGAAGAAGTGATCGATTCTTTTTCAGTACAAACATTTTTAACATCTGGAGGTGCAAATACATGGACTCTACCATCTGACTATTATTTGGTAAACAAAATATTTCACTACCCTAGATTATTAACTTCTGGAACTACTACGTCAACTAACCCAAATCAACTTATAAATGCGGCTTTAATAGGGCAGACATCCCCACCTCGTTTTGATACAGGTGTAACAGGGTTTACAATTTTCCCTGCAACAGGTAGCTTGGTAGTAAACACAGATACATTAAAACAATCTTTTGTAAATAATGTTGTAAGTTCTACTACATTGAACTTAGCAATAGATATTTTTCAATCAGCTGTTGTACCACCAAATGAAAACTACAGTATATTTGATGCCAACACAATAGCTGAAGTAGAAAGAGTAAGTCAGAATAAATTATTTTATTTAACTAGCTCTACACTAACAGCACCAACCACATTATTTCCTGCTTATGTATTAGATGGAAATACTATAACAGTATATCCAAGCAGTATACAGGCAACTGGTGCAATTAAAACACAATACGTTAGATATCCTAAAGCTCCAAAATGGACTTTTGCAACTATTACTTTAGGAGAACCTTTGTTTGATGCAACCGCAGCTGACTTTCAAGATTTTGAATTACCTCTTTCTGATGAGCCAGGATTAATTGCAAAGATATGTCAGTATGTAGGGATTGAAATAAGAGAGGCAGAAGTTTATAATTTTGGATCTACAGAAGAGGTTCAAGAAAACCAAATACAAGTATAAGATATGGCATATATTACTGACTATCAATATTATGAAAACAACGGTGTATCTCCTTTAGAAAAAAACTGGGGATCCTATCAGTATGTAAGTTTAGAAGATATAGTTCAAAACTTTATGCTAATATATAATGGTAATAACGAAATACTAAACAACGTAGAAAGATATCAAGTTTTGTTTCACGCCAAAAGAGGTATACAAGAATTAAACTATGATGCAATGAAGGAGATAAAAATTCTTCAGTTAACTCTAGATTCTCAAATAAGATTTGTATTACCACAAGACTATGTTAATTATGTAAGAATATCTTATTATAGAGACGGTGTTCTTTATCCAATGACCGAAAACATACAGACTATGTGGAGTGGAGCATACTTGCAAGATAATAACGCTAAAATATTATTTGATATTAACGGTAATGTTTTAAAACCTGAAAACTCTTTAGTAGATCTTTCTAGACAAGGCGGTGGTATGACTCAGCTATATTTAGGTGGAGGGCCGTTTAATGGTCAAATGGGTTATTGTTGTGATGGAGAATGGTTTTTTGAAAGACAAATAGGTGATAGGTTTGGATTAAACACAGAAACAGCAAACACAAATCCTTTGTTTACTATAAACAAACAAGAGGGAGCTATCTATTTTAGTTCTGACATAAGTGGGCAATCAGTGGTATTAGAGTATGTTTCTGACGGAATGAATAATGGTAATGATTCTGAAATAAATGTAAATAAATTATTTGAAGAGTTTATATATGCATATATAAGATATTCTTTATTAAATAGTAAGTTTGGTGTACAAGAATACATTGTTAATAGAGCAAGAAAAGAAAAGTCAGCACTATTAAGAAATGCTAAGTTAAGATTAAGTAATATGCATCCAGGCAGATTGCTAATGAACATGAGAGGTCAGGATAAATGGATAAAATAGTATGGATATTAACACTAATTTTATAGCAGGTAAAATGAATAAAAGCGTTGATGAACGCTTAATACCTCAAGGACAATACATAGACGCACTTAATGTTAGATTAGGATCAACAGAAACAACTGAAATAGGTGCGGTTGAAAATTCAAAAGGAAATACTATATTAACTGACATTGGATATGAGGGAGTAACTCTTTCAAGCAATGCAACCTGTATAGGTGCTTTTGAAGATGGGGTTAATGAAAATATATATTGGTTTGTTCACGACCCCACTTCGGCCTTATCAGCTTCTGGTAAGATAGATATGATATTGTCTTATAATGTTTCTGGTCAATCTACAACATATCATGTTGTTAGTGAAACTGTTTTAAATTTTAACCCTGTTTATTTAATAACAGGAATTAATTTATTAGAAGATTTATTGTTTTTTACTGACGATTATAATCCTCCAAGAAAAATAAATATAACAAGAAATTATCCTGAGCCAAATCTTTTGGGGGATCAAATAACTGAAGAAGAGTTAAATGTTATTGTAAAACCACCTGGGTTTAGTTCCTACACCACTTCTTTAGGAGTTGTTGAGTATGAGTTATCAGCTCCTAAAATAGAATTAACAAATGTTGTGGGAGAAGAAAATTTTATAAAAGATAAATTTTTATGTTTTGCTTATAGATATCAGTACACTGATAATGAGTATAGTGCAACATCATTATTTACTGTTCCAGCTTTTGAGCCAGGACTTTTTAATTTTGAATATGGTAATTATTACAATGAAGGTATGGAAAATACTTTTAATTCAGTAAATATTACTTTTAACACAGGTGGTAAGCTAGTTATTGGGGTAGAGTTGTTGTTTAAAGAGTCTGGAAAAAACACAATTAATGTTATCGAAAGGTTTGATAAAAAAAACTTAGGGTGGTCTGACAACTCTTTGCAAAATTTTCGTTTTACAAATTCTAAAATATATACAGTCTTAGGTAGTGACGAATTATTAAGAATGTATGATAATGTTCCTAGACTTGCACAGGCTCAAACTATTATGGGTAACAGGTTAATATATGGAAACTATGTAGATCAGTATGATATTACAACAATAGATGGTGAGCCTATAGAAATTAATTATACTACTGAAGGTAATTCAGACCAAATAAGACAAGATATAGTTCCTTTTGATTTGGTAGGAATTGGTGATGCAAATCAAATTGACTCAACATCTGGTGGAGTCTTTGTTCCCTTTTCTTATGGAAGATGGAATCTGCCTAACTCATCCATACCTTTACCTATACCTAGGTTTGCTGAAATTTCACTTGTCATAAAAGTTACTTCTACAGCTGCATATCCAGCAACAGATCCTGGGTACTTAGCTTTGGGCGGAGACACAGCAAGTCCATTATTTCCAACAGGATTTACAACTAATGCTCTGTCTAGTCAAATAGAGTTGCAAGTTACTATTGTTGCTAGACAAAGTTATGCTACTTATTTAGACTTTACAAATTCAGTAGAATTTGCTGAAGCTGTAGGTACAGGAACGCCTGGAACATCAGGATCGACAATAACACAAATAAGCCCTACTGCAACTTATGGAGGATCTTTATCTGATAGGTTTTATAGCATAATACAACCACCAACATCACCAACCTACCCTGTTGACTATGTATTTAAAACAGCAGGGTTGTGGGATCCAGGCACTGGAGCACCTATTCCAGCTCAAGAGGGATATAAAATGGATTCTTTTGCAACTGGGGTTAGATTACAACAACCATCAGTGCAATATCAATATGACAATGGATCAGGAACTATAGTTAATGTTTATGAGTATTTTGCTTTTTCAGTAACTAACATTACCATTATAGGCCCTCCTGCTATAGCAGAATCAACAGATTGTAATTTTATTTATACAAGCAAGTCTAACTCACTAAGCCTCCATAGTAATAGAAACTTTGAGGCAGGGATTATGTACATGGATGATTATGGAAGAGCAACAACTGTATTGGTATCACCTAATAATACAGTTTATTTTGAGCCAAGCAACTCAATAGATATAAATAAGATTATTGCCAAGGTATATAACAAACCCCCTTATTGGGCTACTAAGTATAAGTTTTTATTAAAACCGTCTTTAGGTGCTTACAATGTAATATATAGTAATAAAATATTTACAGATAAAGTTAACTCTTCTATTTCATGGGTATTGCTAGAAGGGTATGCAACCTCAATAGTTTCTAAGGGTGATATACTTACTGTTAAAATACAAAGTAATGGCTCTATAACTAGAACTCTAGTAGAGACAACAGTTCTAGATATTGAAGCAAAAGCATCTACGGCTGATCCAAACCTGCCCGATGGTGCACCAGCAGGATTGTATATGAAAATACAACCAAGAGGTTTTGTTGCTCAGACATCTCTAAATTCATTAATAGACGAAGGGTTTAAAGAAAACAATTTTGGTGATAAGCCAAAAGTAACATACCCACTATTTACAACAGACGCTGCGGGGGTAACAACAAATTACAGTATGCCTGTAGGTGCGTCAGCTACTATGTACTTTGCAGGATGGAGAGGGTATGCATGGTTTTGCACTACAGACTTTAGATGCGAAACTGTTCCATCAAATGTTCGTTTTGTAAGCGGAGCAGAAGCTGTTGATTTTAGAGATTTTTGGAACCAGGGAGGTTTGAATCCTGCGGATTTTATGCAGAACTCAGGAACAGGTTCTTTAATTCCTAAATACTACGATACAGTTTATTCTTCAGGTGACGGGCCTGCTGATAGTTCAGGAGAGGTACAGTTTTGGTTTACTCAAGATGTTCTTGGAGACCCTGCATCTCCTTTAAATCTTTGTGTAAGAACTACAATGAATGAATGTACTCTTGGACGGTTTGATACAAGGCCTGTAAACACTGAGGCTCATATAGTTGTAGATAGAAATAATAATTTTATGGCTTTTGAAACTGCTCCAGCTATATCGGATGCAGATCTTTATTATGATTCCTCAGAATCATATAATATACTTCCTGATGTTAATGGTGATTTATCCCATTTTTCTAATAACCAAGTAGGAAGTCAAAATCAAATAATTTCTACTGGAGTACCTGCCGTTATAACTTTACCATTTGGTGATTGTTTTACATTTGGAAATGGTGTAGAAAGTTTTAGATACAGAGACTTACCTACTACTAATTTTTTTAATATAGGAGAAAGAGTGTCGGCTGTTAGCAACACATTGTTTGAAGAAGCCGATAGATTTGCAGGATTAACTTATAGTGGAGTTTATAGTGGGTCTTCTAATGTAAATAACTTAAATGAATTTAATTTAGGCTTAGTAAACTTTAAAGATTGTGAGTTAATTTACGGGCCTATAATGAAATTGCACTCACGACAAACAGATATATTAGTTTTACAAGAAGACAGAATATCATATGTACTGGCAAATAAAAGTTTAATTAGCGATTCTACGGGTGGTGGAGCTATAGTTTCTACACCAACAATACTGGGTCAGCAAATAGCTAGAATAGAAGAGTATGGTATAAGCTTTAACCCAGAAAGTTTTACAAGCTGGGGAAGAGATATGTACTTTAGTGACACAAAAAGAGGGGCGGTAATAAAGTTAACTGGTGCTGGATTACAAAGCGATTCACTTGAAGTTGTTTCAGCTTTAGGAATGAGGTCTTATTTTAGAAATAAATTTGCGGATCAATTAAACACACAAAAGCTTGGAGGTTATGACCCTTATATGGATGAATATGTTTTTTCAACAAACAATAAATTAGTTCCATTCCCTGTGCCAAATATTGAGTGTGGTACTCAAATTCAAAAAACCAACACCTCTTCACCATTAAGTTTTGTCGTAGATGTAACGGTAGCGACAGGAACTTTTGATATTGTTGTTAATCCTGTAGGGTCTATGGATGTAAATGTTGTAGTTGTATACAATAATATTACCACAACAAATAATAATTTAACAGGGCCTACTACTATTTCTATAACTAAAGCTCAACAATATCCAACTACCGCAACAGTAACGGTTACACCTAACGAGGAATCATCATTTAGGTTGTTTCCAAATTGCGTAGCTACACAAACATTAAATGTAGTGTCGGTTGTTTTAGGGTCGCCAATAAGTGGATTAATAGGAACTGGTGCTCAAACTATACATTATGAGTATAGTTGGACAAATGGTTCCTTTACAAGCCCGTTAGAGTCAAATCAAGTAACATTTAGCGGAACTGAAAATGTAAGTAATTATATTATAAATACAGGACAAACCTCTATAGGAATGTATCCAGGTACTGGATCTACGGTTTCAATGAGAAGTAATAAAATTACCCCAGACACCTTTACGTTTACAGATACAGAAAATAGATTCTATGCGATAACAAGTAATGCTTTACCAGCAACATCTGGAAATACATTTGATTTAACATTACTGACTAATCCATTAGCACCTATAGTAGGGTCTAGTCCTGACCCTGTAACTAATGTAGATAATATTTATACAGCTATATCACCAGCTCTTAATATAACACCAAGTACGCAAACACTTTACTTAGTTTGGGACTTTAGAGACAGAAGAAATGAAGATATGTGTTACTCTACTATAGATGCAACTGACGCCTGCATAGGGTGTAACCCAACATCAAGTTGTACTGAGTTTTCTTCATCCGATGTGCAAGGGTTGTTTTCACTGGCTTGTAATGGTGGTGCAGGTATACCTATGAGATCGGCAAATTTTTTCCATGACGGTACGGGAACTTTCCCACAAGTAGGAGATAAGGTTTACAAAACTTCAGGGCCTAACCCAGCAATACCTTGTAATCAAGGAGTTCAAGCAGACCCTGGATATTATTATTTACAAAATGGAGATGTTATGTTTATACAATCATTAACCTCTGATGTGACAAGCATTTTACCTTGTCCTTAAAAAAATAAAACTATGGCAACAACAGTAACTAAATGGCATGATGGAAGCAACTTTGTTTTTGCATATGCCGTATATGATGATCAAGCTTTAACAGTCCCAGCAGCTGATGGGTTTTATCAGTTTGGTGGATATGTAAGACAACAATTAAATGGAAAACTAGAACCTTTTACACAATGTTAAAATGGCAATAAAAGAAACTTTATCATACAGCGATGGAGTAAAAGGATGGCCATCTTTTTATTCTTTTTTACCCGATTATTTAATTGGAATGAATAGCTTTTTCTATTCGTTTCATCAAGGCCAACTTTATAGACACAACACAAATGATACTAGAAATAATTATTATGGCGTACAGTATAACTCAACTATAACAGGAGTATTTAATATTCAGCCACAGACTATTAAATTATTTAAAACAATGTCTTTAGAGAGTGACGCTGCCTGGGGTGTGGAAACTTTAGAAACAGACTTAGGAAATGGAGAAATGTTAAGCACTTATTTTGAGCAAAAGGAAGGGGAGTGGTTTTCTTTTATTAGAAACAAAAGTACAACAGTCAACTTTAAACTAAGATCGGCTAACGGAATAGGGCAGATTGCAGCTGTTAACGTAGCTTTTGTAGGTATTGATGTAGTTTTTAATGTAAGCCTGGGAAGTATAATTAGTATTGGAGACACATTATATCATCAGGTAACCCCAACATCTTCTCGACCTACAGGAATAATTACGGCTATTAATCAAGCAACAAACACAGTAACTATTGCAGTAGTATTAAATAATCCACTTCCAAGTCAGTTTGCCTTTTATTATAAAGACCCTGTTGCTGAATCGCATGGAGCTCGTGGATATTTTATGAGATTTAAGTTAGAAAACACAGACACGACTCCAGTTGAACTGTTTTCTGTAGGTAGTAGTGTGATGAAAAGTTATCCATAGATTTTATTATCTTTGCATAGATGGCTTTAAATATCAAACCACTAAGTGATAAAGATTATGATGATATACTATGCGGTTGGTGGAAAGATTGGAAATGGACTGCCCCTAAAAAAGATTTTTTGCCAGACATGGGGTATATGGTTTATTATAATGACGAACCAATTTGTGCTGGGTATATGTATGTAACGAATTCTAATGTAGTTTTATTAGAGTGGATTATATCTAGTTTTAGATTTAAAGACAGAAAGATTAGAAAAGAAGCATTATTAATGTTAGTGCAGACGGTAACAAGTCTAGCTACAACATTAGAAAAAAAATATGTATATTCACTTTTAAAAAGTAAGTCTTTAATTGAAATATACCAAGAGTTAGGTTACAAGAAGGGTGATAGCAACACACAAGAAATGATTAAAATATTATAAATGGCATTAACAACAGCAACAATATTAGCACTTGGTGGTGCAGCCGTAGGTGGTGGAATGAACTTAGTTCAAGCTGGAAAAGCAAGACAGGCACAGAGAAAAGCTGATCAAGCTGCGGGTAAACTGATGGCAGATGCAAAGTCTAAATTAGAAAAAAACTATTATGAGGGGCTAAAAATACCTACTGAAGCATACGATCAAGCATACGAAGCAAACGCACAGGCACAAAGAGAAAATGTTGAGGCACTACAACAGGCTGACGCAAGAACTTTAGCAGCTGGTGTAGGTCGGGTAGGGGCTTTATCAAATCAAAACACACAACAGATAAGAGCACAACAGGCACAAGAAATGTTTGAGTTAGATAAATTAAAGGCTGGAGCAAAAGAAGACATGACACAGCAGTTAGCACAAATGGATGTAGCTCAGGCTCAAGATGAAGCTGCAAGAGCTGCACAAGCTGATGAAAAAGTTGGTATGTTACAGGCTGGAGCAGCCAATGCTGTTATTGGAGGTATTACTTCTGCGGCACAAGCACAAGAACTAAACACAATGAGCCAGGCAGATAAAGCATTATCTAAAACTTATGCTGATAATGAAGCCTTATTTATGGCTCAAGGTATAGATAGAAATGTTTACTTAAAGAACCCAGAAAAGTATGCAGACCTCTTAAAAAACGGTGCACCAAAAACAGCCTCAACAGCCTCAAATGCTAAATTAAATTTTAATAGTAATTATTCTTTTCCATCACAAGAATCGGCTTTAACATTAAACACAGATACTAGCAGGTTTAATTTTCAACCAATAGACTTAAATTATGGTTTTTCTTTTGAAGATAGAATGAAGTCTTTCATGAATAAGCCCAAGGTAGATTTGACTGCTTCATTAACTCCGTATAATATTAGATCGTACTAGAATGGCTAGAAAAGACATAAACTTTAACACATACGTTGAAAGAGATTTACAAAAAACTACAGTAGATTGGGGAACTGTAGCTAATAAATTAACTGGAGACCTACTAAAAATACGAGAAGAAAGAGCGGCTGAAAGAGATAAGATAGCTCAAGACACCATTGAAGCTACCGATAAGGTAAACAAAATGGAAGAGTATTCAAGTCAGACCTTACAAAATTTAGCATTGGGAATGTCAGGAGACTCAGCAGAATTTTTAAGAGTACAGCAAGATTTATTTAACAGAGGTCTTATTTCGCAAACCGAATTAGCACAAAATAAACAGAGGGTATTAGGTGACTGGCAACAGTTTGGAAACATAAGTAAAAGGTGGGAGTCAGACTATGCCAACATGGTTAAAAGAGCAGAAGATGGTGATGCTTCAACTTTTGAGATTTGGTTAAGTAAACAAAATGCTGAGTTTGGTAACTTAAAAGGTGTAACTGGTTTTGTAAATCCACAAACAGGAACACTTTCTTTACTTAGAAGAGATGGAGATGGAAAGGTTTCAAGCGATCCATCACGCCATGTAAGTTTAAACCAGATGCAAAATAGATTTAACACACAAATACAAAACGTATCTAAAGATAATGCTATTGATAAAAACCTTAAAGACTCAGTAGATCAGTTAGGTAAATTAGTTATTGCAAAGCTAACTACGAATGATAAGGGAGAAAATGATGGTGGAGTGCTGTCTGTAGAAGGTCAAAAACAGGCTATGGAGTCAGATGAAATTAAAAAGTACATTAATGGTACAGTAAATGGATATTTGTCTAATGACTATAAAATATTTAGTGTACTAGGAGATGTTGTAGGTGAAGATAAAAATGGTAATAAGTATGAGCCAACAACCAGTCTTGCTGAAGCAAAAAAAGATCCTTCTAAAGTTCTTGTAAGATATGATGAAAGCACAGGAATGGCAGTTCCTATCAATGACGCACCAAATTGGGAGGCTCAAAAAGGTGTTGCTGAAGAGGCTGTTAAAAACAGAATGCTTGTAATGCTAGACGATGTTTCGTCAATCAAACCAGGAGATAAAGATATGAACAACTATCAAAAAGAACTTATTGCTTTAAAGAAAAGGCAGTTAAATCAAAACGATGAGGATGTAAATAATGCGATTGATGATGAATATAACTTGATTAAATATAGAGGGCCAGTATTTAATAGAGACGCTTCAGAAAAACAATTAATGGGTGGTGATAAAGCTAGCGTATATATTTATAAAAACCTTGGAGAACAAATAGACGGAGTTGTCTTTAATGATCCTGACAGTAATGTTTATAAAACATTTAATAATGTTATACAGTCAGTTTTAGATGAAAATATTTTTAATGATTTAGAAAAAGGAAATTATCCTAATGATCGTAAACCGTTTAACATAGACTATAGGGATGATGGTTCTGATAGGCTAATATTAGAGCTTGGTAAAGAAAAAATAATTTACCCACCATTACGATCAAGTTTAAAACAAGTTGATAATTACAAAACCAATCCAGAGTACGAACAAGTGCTTACGGTTGACGAAAAAATGATAACTGATGATGAACAAAAACTTCTAGATTCAGGAACTATTCCAAAAGGTTTTTATGGAATTGATACCTCAGGGAACGGAAAAATAGATAAAATTTTAAAAGGGTTAGGAGACTATAAGGAAGATGGTGCGGGTGCTAACAATAAGTATTATCACAACACTAAAGAAATGTTTGATTATGTTAAAAGAAATTTAATTATTCCAGCTGACAAAGATTTAAGACAATTACAAAAATCAAACTATGACGCTAAAGCTAATAAATCAAAAAGGAACAACCCTGAAGGAGAACTTGACTAAATGGAGAGATTAAAAAAACTATACGATGTATTACTTCGAGAGAAGTATTATACTAATTCTTTTGAAGAATTTCAAAAAAAATTTGAAGACCCAAAATATGTACAGAAAGTTTATGAGGTTGTAAAAAGAGATAAGCTCTATACTAAATCTTTTGAGGATTTTAATATGACTTATAACTTAAAAAAAAAAGACTCTTCCGAACCTACTGGGGATCAGGTGCCTATGGAATCTCCTTCACAACCAAGTCAGGATCCTTTTTCATCGGACTCTTCAAACGAACCAACAGCTCCGATAGACCCAACAACAGGACTTCCATTTAAAGACGATAACACACAAGTAGTAGAAGAAGATATTAGTATTGATAATGTTGGCGATGAAGATTTAGAAACTTTACCATCAAACTCAGACGAAAGGGATCAAACTAAAGAGCTATACAACAGAGGGGAATTTTTTATAGAAGGTTCTCAAGAAAAAGATACTTACTTAGAACAATTAGTAGGTAAAAATTCAGTAACAGATCTTATTGGAGATATATATCGTTCTGGTAAACAAGGGCTTATACAGGGTAACACTGCTGATGAGGCTGGTGCATTAATGCTTAGCGGTAGTGACGCTACTGATGAGCAGATAGAAGCTTTCTTACAGTCACAAGAGTCATTACAAAATCAAGGAACTACAGATGAGATGATGAATTTTAACAGAATTTATGATCAAGCTGATAATAAGTTTACTGGATTTTTAGAGGGTATTGTAAAAAACCCATCAGTTGTATTTCAGATTGGTGCACAAACAATTACACAATTACTCAATCCTGCATCGATAGGGGCTGGTGCCGCAACAATAGCAACTGGAGCAGCATATGGTGCTGGTACTGGAGCGATGGCTGGTGGAGTAGGAGCACTACCTGGGGCAGTTGCTGGTGCAATAGGTTCATTAAGAACAGCCTTTGCTGTGGCTTCAGGAACATTAGAGTCTACTCTTTCATTTGGTGAGTTTATAAAAGAAGAAATAGATAAAAGAGACGACTTAGAATTTAATGAAGATGGTATAAAAGCTATTTTAAATAATGAAGAAACTTTTAATAGAGTCTGGAAAAAATCTGTAGGAAGAGGTGCGGCTATTGGTATTATAGATAGATTGTCTTTAGGAATGGGTGGTCGATTGATAAAGGCAGGAAAATTAACTGGCAAAGCTGCTATAGGAACAAACTTAGCTGCCGAAATGATTGGTGGTGGAGTAGGTGAGTCAGCTGCTAGAGCATTGGTAGGGCAAGAGCAGGACGTTAGAGAAATAGGATTTGAAACTTTTGGTGGTATAGGTAAGGCACCAATAAGTTATGCTATTAATAAAGTAACAGACCCAGTTACTACTCCAATCAAAAAAGCAATGTTAAATAAAGCTGAAAGCTTTTTATTTCCACCAACGTATAAATTGATAGACGCACAAGGAGAGAGTGTTCCTCAAACCAAAGAAGATGTTGTTGATACTATTGACAATACAGACGATGTAACATTTATGGGGCTGAATTATACAATCTCAAATGATCCTGATTTGAAAAAAAGATACGATGCCAGAAAGATGCTTATCATTACAGGAGAAAATATAAGACAAAAATTAGAAGCAGCTGGTGTTAAGAACAATAAAAACATTGATAAGATTATTAGTTTAGAAATTGAAAAAAATAATTTTATAGGAGCTACAACAGAAGCTGGTAAAAAAAGATTAAAAGAAATAAAGGAAGAGATATCTAAACTAAGCGGTATTACAGATGAGGAAGTAAACACTAAAGACTCACCAGGGCCTTTAGTTGCTGGACTTAAAGGAGATGGAAGGCGTTCTGGAAGTGAGACCGTTGTTTTAAATGATGATGGAACAATAGTGATAAATCCTTATGATAAATACTATCTTGGTGGAAAGTATCCAGAGGGCCCAGGAACTTTCAAAGAAAAACAAAACACAGAGCGAAAATCATTAAAATCTTTATTAGGGGAAAGAAGCGGAAAAAGCGATAGAGTATATATTGTTGAAGATCAAGAGAGTGGGGGAATTGATCCTTCATACAGTAAGCGTTATTTAGATAGTGCAAACGTCAGAACAAAAGACAAAGATGGTAAGTTAAATAATCAAGAGGCTAATGAAAAGGAATTGCTTACTAGAGCTGAAAATGCAGCTCTTGCCATGGCTAAACTTTTACCAGGAACTAATATTGTTTTACATAAAACAGAAAAAAGTTATGAGCGTTCTAGGGGTAATCCGTCAAAGAAATCTAACGCAAGGGGTCATTTTAAGCCAAGTAGTAATGACATTCATATTAATATGCCATTCGCTACCAAGGAAACAATTGCTCATGAAGTTTTTCATGCTTTATTATTTAATCAGTTTGCCAAGGCAGCTAATGTTACTAAAAATATGGCTAACACTTTAATGAATCAAATTAATGATCCAGAAATAAAAGAACAGATTGAAGATTTTATGGATTTATATACAGTTGAGTCAAACCCTAATATAGACAATAAAGCACAAGAAAAAAGAGTTCAGCAGGAAGAAAAGTTAACTAAGTTTATGGGGCTGATTGCTGAAAACTTTGACACTTTTAATGCACCATAGAAAAAAGAAGTAAAGACATGGGTTCAAAAGGTAATAGATATTTTTGTTCCATCAACTCCTAAGATAAAAGAAATCACTAGAGATTTTGTAGCTACAGAAGAAAACCTTAAAGAACTATTAACTGCATTATCAGAAGACATAACAAAAGGTAGAGAGGTTGATAGTGTAGACTTTAGTGCTTTTGATGTCGCTGATATGGGTAGGCCAGTAGAGGGAGCTGACGGCCCAATACCTAGCGGTATAGATGAGCAGGGGCCTCCAATAGAAGTTTTAGATGAACAGATGGATAGAGGTGGTATTGATTTAAAGACAATTAGACGAGGTGATATAAATGAGTTAGAAGGGGCAAACGCATTTGTTTTTGCTGCTGATCAAGCTACTTATGGAATGACAGAAAGCCCATCAGGACTTAAATTTATGTTTAATGGTGGTTTCTTATATCCATATGGTGCACAATCACAAGGTAGTAATGCTGTATGGGTATTCTCAAATGAAGCTGCTGCTAATAAAGTTTTAAATAAAGCTAAAGAAAGCGATGGTGTGGGATTAGTAATGGCACAGGCATCATCAGGTGTGTCAGGCAACTTACAATTTTACGACTTCTTAAATGCCGAGATAGCATATGCAATAGAGAAAGGTGCGTCACCAAAGGAAATGGTGGATTATATAAATTTAAAACTTGCTGATAAAACTAAAGATGGAGGAGATGGAAAGATTACAAGATATTTAAAATCTAAAGGTTTGCCAACACAGATTAAGGATTATCAAGAGTTACAAGACTTATTTAAACCTACTAATTTTGAAGTAAGAGGGAATTTTGCGAGAAAATTTATGAGTGCAGAATCATTTAAAAAATTTGGAATATACCCTTTTGATCCTAAAAAAACTGTTGATGGAGACATAGAGTCAGTTGTTAATGATCCAGCATTAAAAAATATTAATTACGGTGACGTAGTATCTGCAATTCAATTTGATAAAGATGGACAGGTGGTAAGGTTAAATGAGAATGACCCTGGATATCACCCAGCCTATCCATTTTCTTTACCAGGAGCTCCTATTATGGTATTTAACAATGGCATAGATGTAAGAAAAATATACCCTCAAGCTAAACCAGAAAACCTTAAAATGAATCAAACACCTTTAGGGGAAAGGGGTAAAAAAGAAGCAGGTAGATCTGTTATGGGTGGCCAGTATATATCTAATATTCCTAAAGACGTACAATCCGAAGATGCGTCTATTGATATATCAGAGGAAGTGGTTGACAAAAGCGAAAGAAAACCAAAATTTAAAAAAGAAACTGAAAGTCAAACTACCGATGAAAACCAGACATATTTATTTCAATCTCAAGATCCTCAGTTAGTTAAAGAAGTACAGTTAAATATTTTAAAAGGATTAAATCAAGGTTTTAAAAAAGGTTTAGGCACAATAAGAGAATATTTAAAAACTTTAAAAAACGATGGTAGGCTGGGTAATAAACAAATTGGAGAGATATTAGGATTGGTAGTTGAAGAAGATGCTTTTGCAAATAAAGCCGCAAGAAATGAGACTGTAGAAAAAATTAAAAAAATAATTACTGATGCCGACAGACAAGCTGAATTTAGTACGTTAAGAACTAAAGCAAAGAGAGCTGCTAAAAATTTAAAAAGAAGTATTGGTAGAATTATTTCAGACGCTATTAGTGGTAAAGACATAACTCTAGAAAGTTTACTTAGAGATGTAGTTACTATAGATCCATCAGTAGTACCAGAAGAAGTGTATCAAGATTATAAAGATATAATAGATGGTTTAGGCGATAGACTTGTAATGTTAGACAATGCCGAGGACGCTGGTTTGGTTGCTGTAAAATCTCGTAGGGTATTAGAAGCCATGAACAATGTATACTCTAGAATACCTCAGCTGATAGCTTTATTCTTAGACAATGTTCTTATAAGTCCAAAGGGAACGGTAGCTTATAAAAAAACTATAGACTTTTTATTAGAGAATGATTTAATAACAGAAAGTGATGTTTCTATTATGAAAGTATATAGAGACACAATCAATCCAAGAGTAAAGACTGTAAAGACTGATAAACAAAAAGCAGCTGAAAGAAAAAAACTTATTGAAGGAATTAAAAAAATTAAAATAAAGGAAGAAAGAATAGATTCAGGATTAACATCATTTCCTTTTAGAAAAACAAGAGAGGATATCAGAGAGTTTATAAAGTTAATTAAAGATCAAAAGGCTTTGGAAGGGTTACCTAATGAAGACTTAAACAATATAATTAGACTTGCCAATACTATTAATAATGGTTATGCTCCAGGTATAATGTCTAGATTAATATCTAAAATAAAAGCTCAAAGAGATGCAGCTCCAATTATTAGTGATATAAAAAGTAAAAAACTAAAGCTACCAACTGTAGAGGGTATATATTCTAAGCTTAAAACCTTTAATCCTTTTAATAAGCAATCTAAATTTTATAACGCATTAGAAAGAGGACAGCTTTATAACATTGATAGATTGTTTGGAAACTTTGACACAAAAAAAATGTTTAATGCTTTCTTTAATGACATGGCTGTTAACCAACAGCAAATGGAAGTTAATAATACAAAAGAAAGTAAATTAAGAGATAATGCTAGAAAACTATTAGAAAAAGCATACACTAAGTTAGGAGTTGTTTCACAAAACAAGGTTGCTGAAGCTGATGCAAGATTAATGTTTTATAGAATACAACTCGAGTATGATACAAATAGACTTACAGATAAAAAAGTAAAACCTGCAATAGAATGGTTAGATGCCACTATTCAATACTTAGAGGCCAACCAACTATACGATCCTCAAAGCAAAAGAGAGGTTGAAGTATTAAAAAAGATTAGAAAAGACTATGATAAAAAAGATGTTAGTGTAAGTAGCATCTACAATAAGTTTAATAAACAAGAAAAAGAGGCTTTAAAAATATTACAACAAATAGATATTGATAATACAGGAAAGGCAGTATACGCTGCTCAACAAAGAGACGCTGCATTTATAGCACGACAAAACTATACACACATATCTGTAAGGCCAAAGAGTAGAGAGAGAGTCGATATAAATAAAGATGTAATAAATGACTTTATAAATAGCACAGACGCAAACAGAAGACCATCTACAAAATCTAAGTCAGGAATTGAAAGAACAGGATTAGTAAGTCCGATTTATACCAGTGCAATTAATGCATCAGAGCGAGGATCTAAGTTTACAAATTTAGATTACTACATGACCACGCCAGTTAGAAAAGCTAAACAAACATTTAAAGCGTTGAAAGATAAACTTATAGAAGACTATAAAGGAAGTCCACCAGCAGAAGTTCAAATGTTTTTAGACTCTTTGGATAAAGGGATTAGTCAGTCAGTTCAAAATGTTTTAGGAAGTAATTTTGTAGAAAATAGTTTTATGCAAATGGTTTCATCGTCACTACAAAAACTAGGATATAGAACAATGCTAGTTAGTGCACCTAGAGCTGCGGTAGAGTATTTATCAAACATGATGTTTGCTGCCGTCCACCCAAAGACTTTTGCTTCAGGAGTGTCAAAAAAGAATAATCTATCTAGAGAAGAATTAATAAATGTTTTAACTAATTTGGGTAGTAAAGTTATTACTAGGGTTACTGGAAACAATTTAATGTCTTCTAAGGTTGACTTGGAATTGCTTAATAAAAAATCATATAAAGGAGAAAGATTTGTAAGTGCAGCTAAAGAAAAAGTAATGGGCGTATGGGATGCTACAGGTAAAAAAATACAAAACTTTACAGCTCTTATTGCCGATACCTTGATAAGTAGTCCTGATAAGATGGTAATGAAACCTTTTCTATTAGGTAAATTGTCTGACACATTTAAAGAAATAACTGGTAAGGATATAGATTATAATAAGATAGCAGCTAATGATGAAGCATATATAACCGAAAACAAAGAGGCACTAGATGCTGCAATTAAAGAGGCGGATGAGTTTGTTACTTTAATTGGAGCAACAGATAATCCATTTATGTCAAGGCTACAAGGAAAAGACGCAAAAGGAGTGGAAGAGGTTTGGGTAAACTTTAATAATTTTATGACTACATTTTTAAAGCAGGAGTACGATACATCAGTAGTTGGCTTAGCTGGAGTTATGCAAAATACCTTTACTTATGGTGACAGTAGTATATCACGAGCTGAGGGAGCTAAATTATTAGCTGCGGTAACAATGAGAATGACTGCTTATTCATTAGGAATCAAAGTAGCAGGAGAGTTACTGTTAGAAGCATTTGGAGTAGAAAGTGAAGACGAAGAAAAAGATATTGAATTACAAGTTGGGCAAGCATTGGCGACAACCTTTACCTCTTTAATAGTCGGAAGAAACTTTGGTAATGCTTTTAAAACAATACAAAATTATAATATAGAATTATTAAATGCAGAGTTTGGTGACGCACTTCGTGATGGTGAGTACGATCAGTATAGAGATGCAATACAGTATAATATTATTCCTTTAGTGAGAACAGGACAAGATTATAAGTCAGGAAGAGGTATGGATGCGGGTAAAATAGTGCCAAACTTTTTAGGCCCTTACTCTCCACCAGTAAAATCTGCTGCATTTGCTTTAAAAAAATTAACCGAACCTAACAGAAAAACTTCAGTAGCTAGACAAAGACAGGTAAGAGAAAAACAAGAAAGAATACCTTTAGAACTTTTAGGAAACACAGGGTTTATACCATTATACAGAGATGTTCGAAAGGTTTTGTTGGCTGACATTTATAAAGACTTAAGAAAGGAAAAAGTAAAAACATATAATAGGGAAGAACTAGAGCAATTAAAACTAGACAACCCAAGAAAATACAGAGATGTAATTTATGATAAAAAGATGTTGAGGTATGAGAAAGCTTTAGAAAAATATAAAACATATTTGCGTGACAAGAGAGGGTGGAGAGAGGCTAATCCTGGCAAAAGAAAACCAACTATGCCTAAAAGACCTAGAAAATGACATTTGACGAAGACGAGTGTATGAACAACTCTTACCTTTTGGTAACTGGAAAGAAAAAGTTAGAAGACTTTTTTAAAACAGATGAAGATGTTTACTTTGTACACAATCCTGATGAGCCTATATTAAATTCAAACCATCCAATATATGAAATTCTTATAGATCATTTTATATATACTGAAGAGTATGAGAAATGTCAGGTACTTGTTGAAATGAAAAAACAATCTAAGGTTTTATTTTGGAATTAAGCGAATTAGATCCCAACTTTCAAGATTTCTATTTCTTTCAAACTGAAACAAAGAGTTAAATAGATCGTTAGTTTCTATTGTTATACTTTCTTGCTTACCACTTCTTAAGGTGTATAATATAAAATAAGTTTTCATTTAACTAGGCCAGATTATTACCATTAAAAATAATGTGTTAAGCGAGCAACCTGCCCTGTTAATCTACTATGAATGAATCCTTCACAAGCTAAAGGTGCTCCAGTAAAACCTTTTCGAGAATGCCAACTATCAGATGATGATGGACTTCTCATGTACTCTACAGTTACACCAATATAATCTTTTGCGTCTAACCACTTATGCTTTACCTTATGGTGTATGTGGTGTAAGTAAAAATATCTATGTGTAGTTTTCGACCAGAGTAAAGGCTGCTCTTGTGCCATCAACAAGGGTAAGTTTACCATCTTAGCACCATCCCCATGCTCCAAGCCAATTAAATTGCTACCATATTGATAGTATTTACGATGTGCAACACTAATGTCAAAAGTGACATCAGTAGCTTTTCTAAACCAACTTCTTAATGTATGAGCTAGGTGGTATCCAGATTGGTAGTCATGGTTACTCATACTGTGAAGAACGTCTACGGGAGCAATCTTTCTAAGCATCTCAACGCACTTAACATATAGCATTAAGGCAATCTCATAATGCTCCCACCACTTACCATCTGTATCCTGATAAGTCCCTTTGGTGGTGGTTGAATAAACATTGTCGATATGAAGCACATCATTACCAATACAAAACAACACCCTATCTATATCAAACCCTTTAGCCTTGTCAATAAGCCCTTTAACACCCTCTATAACCCTTGCTACAGCAATATCATTGTTATACTCTTGATTTGTTTCTTTCTCGTTAGCGTACTTTCCTATATGTATGTCAGAAGGATTTACAACCAACAAGTGACCACCTTTGCGTTCTCTGTAATTTTTAAGAGGAATATAATCAGGGGAGTAGTTAGAAATAAAATCATTTACCTTGCCAAATATTTGCTCCTCATCCAATCCTAAGTTTTCTTTCGTTACAATAGAAAACCTGTAGTCTCCGCTACCGCTTTGCCAATGCTTAACGCTTACTATGTCTTTCTTATCTATGCCTCGCTCTTCACAATGAATATCTAAAGCAGTGTTATTATTTATATTGTCTAGATTAGTTGCTCTCTTTTGTAATATATAGTCAACTTCTTGAGGAGAAAGCCTTAGTCTTTTGCCGTACTCTTTATTAGATTTCATCGGATAGGGATTGAATTAGATCAGCTAATACTTTTATTAGCTTTTGAGCATTTTTTTTTGCCTCATCATGATCTCTCTCCATTAAATCCTCATACAAGTTATCTCCAAAGTCATGAATACTTTCACTTACATACTTAATATGTTTGATGGTTGAAATATCTTCTGGAGCTACTCGTGGCATTTATACTTGATTTTATCAAATATAAAAAAATAATTCGTTCAGCCTAATTATTTTATAGGTTTTATATAACAATCTAATAACATTAGATCTAAATATTCATCCATGTCGATCAAAGACACATCAGTTAAGGTAGTGTAGCAGTTTTGTTTGCGTACCATTTCTATTGCAAAAGTTATTGGTTCTCCAATACTATGAACAATACATCCCCCCAAAACAGTCGACCTTAGTTTGGTAACTTGTATACTTTGTAAATTTTTCTCTATAAAGGTTGCAATTTTTAATGCAGTATATAAATTCATTTCAGAAAGATTATCCATAAAATAATCTTCTACGTCATAACCTTTAGCCTCTATAAATCTCTGTCTGTATTCCGTATTCTTCAAGTTCTTTAATTCTAAATTTTTGTAGTTCTGATAACTTACCATTAGGTTTTTTAATTTCTGAAAACAAAACATTTGATCCTCTAGGAATTGCTATAAGATCAGGAATGCCGTTTTTGTTTGTGACTGTTAGTTTGATAACATAATAACCCTCGCTTTCTAATTGAGCTATACGTTTTTTTTGTATCTGCTGCTCAGTCATATTACAAATCTAATAAATCTCTTTTAAAATGAGAAAGGGTGTAATCTTTCTTTTTAACAACTGCTTTGTAAATATCATTCTCAATTCCATCTTTACTAAATATCCAAAAAATATTATTATGTGTTCTATTTTTAGTTGTCATTCTATCCCTGCTTTGCCAGTAGGATGTAGCACTAAAATCAATGTTGTAATAAACCAAACACGATGCCTCTTTTAAACTTATTCCTTCTCTTCCTGAAACAATTTGTAAAGCAATACATTTGTCTGTGGTTTTAAACTCTTCTAAGTCATTAGTAATCTTGTCTTTATATATTTCTTTTAAAGCTTTGTACTCTTGGGTAAACTTATAAAATATTGCTATCTTTTTATCTTTAAAATATTTGTGTATAAATTTTGCCTTAGTAAAATCTATTGTCATAGCGTTCCCACTTTCAAACTTTACAGTTCCTGAGCAAAGCTGGTGTACTTTAGTCATTAACTTTGCAGGAGTATCTGCCAGTAAAAGTTCTCCGTCTCCCTCTATAACTCTATCTTTTTTTAAGCGAGTTATCAACCCTTGAGTAATTTTATTTAAATTAACATAAAGTATCTTTTCATTAGTTTCTGTTTTAAATCCTGCCGATTTTTGCGTGTAGCTGATTTTAAATCTAGAAATTTCGTCTAGTATAGACTTCATACCTTTAGAATAGTCATTAATAAACATACCGTTAATTTTTCTTTGTTTAACCAATACATACTCTTTTGAGAAAGCATAAAAATTTTTAAATCTTTTAAAAGGACTATTGGTTATGCCATACAACTGATGATACATTTGACTGTAAGATTCAGGAGTAGGTGTTCCGCTCAGCAATATAACATAAGGATTAGATCTAAGTAATATTTCTTTCACTTGCTTTGCTCTTTTGTTTGGCTTTGGAAAAGCTCCTAATGTATGAGCTTCATCGCAAACTACTAAATCCCACCCAGTTTGTTTTACTTTATGTAGCGACTCATAATTAATAACTACAATATTAAACTTAGCTTTTAATAATTTATAATCATCCTCTATGCTTGATATAGCTTTCTTCTTTGTTATAAACAAAACTTCTTTTGAATCAATAAGGCTAGCAATTCCTAAACTTGTTAAAGTCTTACCAGTTCTAACTTCCATAGCTAAGTATAAAAATTTATAAACAGAAATAATTTCTACCCCCTTGTTTATAATATCCGCTTGATATTCTCTAAAATTAAACATCGATAGTTTTAAAATAAAAAAATCTTCCACCTAAATCTCTACCTTCTGTAGCCTCTACTGAATAATAAAACAAACAGAATTTTTTTATCCATTGATGAAATTCTATCCTTGAAACAGTTCGTTTTGATCTAGGTGCAAAGTCAGGGTTGTCTTCAATAAAATCTTTATAAAGGTCAGTCTTGTATATTCTACTGTCAGACTTCAACTTATCATTAAGTTTACCACCACTTAATATTCCGCACCATTCAATAAAAACATGGTCAGTAGACCTAATTAAATTTTTCATATTTAAATTAACAAACTCACTTTTTAACATACCATGTTCTAAATACATTTGTAAATTTTGTATCATGTAATTATCAAACTGACACCATTCATTGTCGTCCCACTCTCCAAACATAAGCCTACCAAACTCTACAAGCGGTGTAAAATCTTTAGTGTAATGCTGAGCCAGTTCTAATTCCCACTTTCTTCTTTCAAAAGAAGAGCCCTCTCCTTTAATAGCATAGTTAGTAGTTAAAGCTACTTTAGGAGACTTGGCAAATGGAATTTTAATTGCATCTTTGTTTTTCTTTTCTAATGTTAGTCCCTCAGTAATAACACTAAACAATCTTTCAAAGTCAAATGATTTTTTTACATCATCAAAACAAAGTATTTGTGTGTCGGCAGAAACTAACTGATAAGCAAAAGACCTTTCAAAAGTAAAACTCTTTCCATCTATAGTTACATTCTTTTTCATTTTAGATAATCCATTCATAAACAATCCCTTACCTGTCCCGCCTTCAGGGTTTGCAGATATAACTTCATCGTTTAATATAACTGCGGGACAATAAGATAAGTTTTTCCAACCATGTAATAAGTACCCAATAGTAGATTCCATAGAGTTAATTCTGCTTTTATCATCTGCACAAATATTTGATATAAAAGTTTTATAATCACATTCCCCAACTTTACATAGAGTAAAAGATCTATCAATGACATGGTCTCTCCAAACATAACCACCTAAATCTATGTAGTCTATAAGAACAATATCATCCATTGTAATTTTTACTGCACAATTCATATAGTACAAGTAAGCAGTCTCCTTTGTGTCTGCAATAAAAAAAACATTTATAGAAGACAGTAGTGTTAAAAATTCTTCTCTAAAGTATCTAGTGTGTTCAGCAAAGTAATTATATACAGATAAATCATCAACAGACAGTAGATAAGTTAAAACAAAATCTTTAATTTCTTTTTCAGATGTATGGTCTATTAGATTATTAGTTACTCTAACAAAGACATAGCTTTTACTTCCCTCAGGATTAAATTTGTAAAACCCATTGTCTTCTAAAAAGTTTTTAAAAAGTATGTGTACTATTTTTATTACTCCCTTTTCGTTTTTTGTCCAAAACTTATAATTAGACTGCTCTTCTTCAAGACGAACTATTACGTTTTCAATTTCATCGACATCAATTTTTTCGTCCTCTAATTGACATCGGATTTCTTTTTTTGAGACTCCTCGTCTTAATTGTTGCTTTACTTTGTTTACCTTATCCTCATCTTCATAATACTTTGTTCCAAAATTTTGAACTTGTGCGTAAGCTGAGTCTATTGTTCTTTTAATTTCATGATGTTTAAAATCACTACTACTAAAATTACCCATAACATATTCTGCTAAATTTTTTGGCACTCCAAAATCATTAAAAGCAGCTGCCAGTATATAAACATTATTATTTCTTTCTCCATTAATTAAACCATACTTATTCTCCCACCACTTCAAAAGAATGTCTACAATTTTATTTTCATCTGTAACTGGTATGGTAGGCTTGTCTTTGTACTTGTTAAACTCTACAAACTCAGGAGCATCTATTGTATCCCACACACTAGATGTTAAGTTTATAAAAATTAAAGGATCATAGCTTTCATAACACACCCTAGATATGTTTTTAGATGTAGTATCAAAATACTCTGAGTTAAAATGTTTGTTTAAAGAGTTAAAATAATTTTTATGGTTATCTACTTCTTTAGGTATTTTTACTAATGCCTTTAGTCCTTTACCACTAGGAGAAATAAACACTGCAAATATAAATTTGTTTTTAGCTAACTTTTCTTTTTCCTCTAGTAAATCTTTGTCAGTTTTGTATCCATCAAAGTCTAAGCAAATTAATCCACTGTGTTGTGTTAAGGATGTATCATTACGTTTTGTAAACTTACCACTAAAACAAATTGCTGGTAAAAGTTTTTTTAATTCGTTTCTTGTTTCTTTATCTTTTTCTGCTCTAATCTTTTTTACTATGTCTTTAGAATTTCCCTGCTCTATTCTTGTTAGAACTAACTCTACTTTTCTGTAAAAAGGCTGAGATGTATTTTTTATGTCTTTGAATATTGTTATTTCCATTATATTTTATTAAAAAAAAAGGAGGTCTTTCGACCTCCTCTTCACAATTATTAGAAAGGTAAGTCTTTTTCTTCTTTTACTTCATCTTTCTTGGGTTCAGGTTTCCAAGTGTCAATCGCAACGTAATGAGTCTTACCATACTCATCAGCTTGCTTTTTCTTTTGCACATTTAGTTTAATATATTTCTTTCCGTTGTATTCAAAGATATGTTCTGACGGAAGATCGCTTAAACATAAACTGCAAGAAACTAGGTTGCCGTCAAACTTTTCAGTTCCACTACCTACATAAATTTTTTCTTCCATTTTAATTTATTTTAATTTGTTGCTCCAAAATTTCTAAAACTTCAGACATAAGCTTTTGCTTTTGCTGCTCGTTTTCCATAGTAGTTGGAACTTCTACTATAAATATTTCTCTTTTCCAAGATAGCCTTGAAAGATAATATTTAATTACCTTATAAACTATTTTTAAAACGAAAAATATTTTTCGATGAATCATTATGTTTCTAAAGTGTTTCATGTAAAACAAATTGATTTATGTTTTCTTCTGAATCTTTACTAAAGTATGTGTTATAAATAAAAACTGCGTTTTCAACTTTCTCCTTACCTCTTTGAATAAATTCTTCAGTAGGTTTATATATAGCTAACTGAAATGTTGACTTATCTATTACATAGAACTCCAGAGGTAATCCAAACAACTCTTGATATATATATGCCTGACTATCATAATTATAACGATATGCACTTGATCTAAACTTGTTTATATCAGATGTCGTTTTTAAATCAATTAGCTTATCATAACAAACTATATCAGCCTTGCCTTTCCAATTTAACCCCATAATCATTTTTACCATTGGAACTTCATATTGATTTCCATCTTTAAATATCTCATCGTACATTTCTAAATTACTTAGCATTGCATCGATTACATCTTTTAATTGCTCAACTTCATGATGAAGAAGAGACATTTTATTGTCATTGTATGATATATGCTCTTTGTATGCTTTTGTATTACGACTAGATACATCTACAATATCAAAATCTTTTAGTTTGTCTTTTTCTAAGATAGCAGTATGAAAATACCTTCCCTCTAACATTGCTTTTGTTTCAGCCTGAGGCTTACCAAACATTCTTGGATTGTCTAGTAAGTTTTTTATATCTGAATTTGACAACCACTGCTTTCCGTACTCTCCATAGTATGATGAGTCATCTTTTAGTTTCTCTGCAATTTTAGATACAACTTTGTCTGTGTAGTTATAAGGAACTATCATTATTTAATATGTTTTGAAAGTTCCTTCTTTACAGAAGACTTAATTGAATACTTTTGCTCTAAGTTGTTGACTAGCTTGTCTAAGCCTAATGCTTTGTTTTGAGCCATGTACTTCAAAACCTTATCCCAATTATCATCCTCAACAACTAATTTTAATTTAGTTGTTTTTACTGGTGGCTTTTCTTTAGGTGACTGATTTTTAATAGCATTTGCAACTTCATCATAAGATGCTACTGAGGTGTCTAAGCCTATCCCAAAATTACCTAATGCTCTACCCCATGCTGATGTTTCACAGTTTTCTACATAAGAATTTTTATTAATAAAGTTAGATCCACTTCTTTCTTTTGCAGTTCCTGATGCAATTAAACGTCCCTCTTCATTTAATATGAAAGCTTTAAATGTAATAGAGTCTTCTGTAATTTGTATTACTTCTGTATCTAATGTGTACTGAGGATATACCTCTCTGAAATATTGCAGTCTTGTGTTGACTTCAACATAATCTTTACCCTGAATTTTTACTGTTTTTAATTTTTTCATTTTTATTTAATTTGATTAGTTTTTTACTATAATAAGAATATCTATTCATAACAAACTCCCGTTTTGTTTTTAAATTTTTAATAAACTTATCGTTCTTTCTTTGATTTACTTCTTCTTGCATCTTTACTTTTATCATATTTAACTTTCTAACGCAGTTAGCAATGGCTAGTATAATGCATCCTACATACCATCCATGAGTATAAAACATATTATATTCATTAGATGTTATTTCTTGAAAGTAGTCTCCATTTTTAGAACAATTTAAAATTTCTGTTTTACTTGGATACTTACTTATTTTTACACCAACATTAATAAAGCTAACATGAGAATTTCTTTCTAATCTCATTGACTCATCATTTGATGCCTGATTGTATATGTCGTTAAGGTTATACATTTTTAAGTTGACTTACTACCTCAGCATAATCACTATCATTGTCCACATGATCCTTTGCAATATTATAACCATGAATTATTGTAGAGTGTGAAACTGTGTGTCCGTTCTCTTCCATAAACTTTTGAATGTATGATATTCTAATAGGACGTTCTCTTGATAAAAAGTATAGCATTTGTCTTGCGTCTACTATCTCTCTTTTTTTGCTCTTAGTAAACATTTCATCCAGTGTTAAGTGAAACCTATCTGCTATTGCAGTAGCATACTTGTCAAATATCTCTCTTTTCATTTTATTTTTTTTTATTTAATTTTTCTAATCTTTCTATCTCAAACTTAAGATGATTTATAGATTTTTGTAAACATTCTATTGGACTTTCATGTTTTTTTGAACTTCGCAAACAATAAGTAACAACATTCCCAACGTTATAAGTACAATTAAAATCTTCAACAACGTACCTTGCTTGGTAATACCCTTCTCTGTAGGTGTCTCCTACATAATATTTTGGAACTTTAATTTCTTGACTCATATCTTTTAGTTAATTTATATTTACTCATATCGTTTTTTACTGGACGAACATTAGGAATCGGTAATACATATCTACATGCAGCTACAAATCTACCATTAATTTCAATTTTTCCACTGTGTTTAAAAAAATTATCTAGATCTATAAAATTTCTTCTATTGTATAAGTTGTCTAATATTTGTCTTCTCTCTTTAATTAAAGAGTCAACAAGATATGATGCTGATTCGTTCATTTAATTTAATTTAATTTATATAAGGGAGCAGTTAATAGTATTAACGTATCGTTGGCTTATGCCTTTATAACTACCCCCCTATAATATAAAGAGCAAAACATTTAATATTAAGGTATCTTACACCTATAAAATTATTGGGGTTATCCCCGCTCCTTATTTTTTATAATTGTTTAATATTATATCTTTAAGAATATTCTGATTAAGTTTTTGTAGCCATTGAATATATTTTATGTTTGGCTTTTCTTTTAACTTTTCTTTCAGAATTAAATCATGTACTTCTTTCATTACCAATTAAAGTTTAAAGGAGTCTCTTTTAATTGCTCTCTTTCTTTCTTCTGTCTGGTAGCAAGGTTTTTTTCTCTCATCTTTTTGTACTCGGTTTTAACATACTCGCTCCACGAATTGTAGTCTAATACTCTGTACTTGTAATTGCTTAAAAATTTTCTGTAGTCTTTATCCATTTTTTATAATTTAAATTTAAAAAAAAACGAGAAAGAAACACGCCATACAGTTTCTAATTACATTGTTGATTTCGCCTAACATCAACTCGTATCTAAATAAATAAGTTGGCTTTGTTTATCCTTGTATCTGCAAGTGTCTCAGCCGTAATATTACTTTTCGGGCAATCTGTGACTGTACTTAGCTTGTAGAGTAGTTCAGGTATAACTTAGTTTATGTACCTGATTTAATCATAAATACCTACCTATATTATATTTAGTTCAATTAGTGTGTAATATTACAACAAATTTTGATTAATACCTAATGTTTTCTAAAAAAGTTTTGTTAAATCGTCTTCACTTCTAAGAATTGTCACTAATAATGCGTCTTCTTTGTGTTTTTCTTCAGCATAATCCTTGTTTGTGTACTCAATAACTTCTCCTGAATTCATATCATAATCATTGTAGTCTAGCTTTTCTTTTGGAAAGAAATAGTTTACTGGACACAAGAAATCGTTAAACTCATATAGTTTTCTTGTTAATCTATTGTATCGTTCTGTTTTTAATTTACTAGCTAATCTAAAATTTTTTATCTCTCCCCTTGTAGCTTGATTATAGACATAAAAATTATCTACATGCTGACATTCTCTTTCGTAATGATATTTCCAAAGGTTTGTGTAATGATCTTTTTTTTCCTCTTCTGTATAATAATACTTATCAATTACTTGCTCTTCGTACAACTGTGTGACAAGCCATAAGTTATCTAATAACTTCATTGATACATCTTTGTTTAAGATGTTTACTTCATTTGTATTAAGAGCAGAAACCAATACACAGTCTTCACTTTTTAGTTCTGCAATTTTAACGCACAGTCTATATATTTCCCCATGCTCTTCATACCATGCTACAGAGCAGTTTTTATAATGAATTAAATATCCACTATGCTCAGTTCTTACTCTTGAAAATAGATGAGTAATATACTCATCAGATTCAATCCAATCTATTGGCTTTACTTCTACTAATGAATTAGTGTTTATACTAGCTATTGGAAACACATAATCATTTATATATTCTTGGGTATATAAAACAAAATCAGCTAAAGAGATGTTACTGTCTACTACTTGTACACAGTTTTTCTCTAAGCTGATGTCATTTGAAAAATTTTTGCTACTTACTTCAGAGGATATAACAAATTGTTTCATAAGTTTTTTTACAAAGTTAACTTATTATTTGTTTTATTTTTTCTACCATTTCATATGGAGATAAACTACCATACTCAAAGTCATCTATTGCTCTGCTAATGTCTCTAATAGTATAGTATCCGTCATCTATTCTTACGTCAATATCATTTTCTATGTTTGCTTCAAGAACACTAACAATATACTTTCCTTTTTTTACTGCATCACATAGTTGTTGAATTTGTTCGCAATCGTCTGATGCTTCCCAACTATCTTCTGTACCGTTTCCAAGTACCCAATTAGCTAATTCTTCTAATCCGTTAATACTTACGAATCCATAGGTACTCATGTATCTGTCTTCAGTGATATCTATTAATTCTTCCTGAATTATTTTTTGTATTGCTAAATCTTTTTTACTGTAAATATTTTTTAGTTCTGTTTTCATTTTATTATTATTAATTAATTACTTATTGAGAATCTTATTGTTCCGTCCTTTACACTACGGTATCCAGCATAGACGGTTTCTTCTGTTATTTGCTCCACTTCTTTTATTATTTCATAACTACCAAAACCTAATCCTCTTGGGATAGAGTAGTGAAAATGTTCTATTCCGTTTTCAGCTTTTTGCTTTGCTATTTCAACAATACTCCAAACTGTTTTTCTGAATTCCATATTTTGCTGATTTTTATTTACTTTAATTTTCATTTTATTTTATTTTATTTATTTTAAAAGTTTCTATATGTATATCAGTTAATGTGTAGCTACTAATATCTTCCTCCTCTTCTCCATCAGCAACTCTATCTTCGTTTAATCTTTTTAAGTATTGTTTTGGATCATTTGTGCAAACATCATGAAATACCTCTCCAAAACTATCTTGATAAGTCATTAATGTGAAGGGTTTATTATAATCAGACTGAATTTTATTTAATTTACTTTCTAATTCCTGAATATAATCCATAAAAGCCTTTACATAATAATTTTTATCTGTGGTTAATTCTTCAAGTATTCCGCTATTAAAGTAGTCAAATCCATTTTGCACCTCTTGTTGTAAAGGTCTTACTGCTTTTATTCTTTTTTTCATTTTTTTATTTATTTTAATTTATACTCTTTCTTTAATCTATATTAAATTCAACACTATCATACTCTAATCTTCCGTCTTCTATTATCGCTTGTTCAATATCACTATTCTCAGGAAACTCTTTGTCCATCATCTGAATGCTTATTGATTCTGTCTCTAACTCATGTCCTGAATCTAATACTTCAAACAATCTACAGATGTATGAGTGTTTGTGGGTATAGTATCTTTGCAGTAAAGTTTTTAACAACTTGTAGTCTTCATGTTTCTGACAATCAAAGTTTTTCATTCTTAATGTAAAGGAATGATAATCCCCCTGACAATATCCTGAAGCAAATGCATAGTCAACACAATTATACTCTTCTTTGTCCCATCCTAAATAACACGCATAACTTCTTTTTGGAAGAATATGTTTCTGTCTGCTGACGTCTTGCTCTATTAGTATCGGCAAGTCTTCTGCAATGTTCTGAATTAGTTCGGTATACAACTCCCAAACCATTGTATTATCATAATCGTTTTCTACTCTTATTACTTTTTTCATATTATATTATATTAATTAATAACTTTGGTAAATCCTTTTAAGTCTGTATCTATTCTATGTGCATCTTTAAAGACGTATGCAGTCTTCTCTCTTCTGTATTTAAAGTCTACTGTCTCAATATGCATCATTAACATTTTTTCTTCAGGAGGATATCCTATTTCTTCTGCTGCTCTTTCAACTACAAGTCTTCCCATATCATTATCCCCATCATCTCCTTTCCACTCTAATTCTCCCTCTGCATATATATCTTTAGTTTTACTCCATTTAATTAGTTTTTTCAAGAAGAATATTGTCCATTCTTTACCTTGATATGTTTTTTCATATCCCATCCATCTGAATACTCCATGCTCCCCCACTGGATTCTTACCTTTAAAATCTTGCTTGTTTATTATCTCGAATCCACAGTGTATTGACGGAAATTCTCTTTTATCGTCATCGTACATATACTCACTTGGATGTGCATTGTCTACTATTTCATTCCATTCGTTTAGTTCTTCTATAGTGAATGCTCTATTAGTTTTTAACTCTCCGTACCAATCTGTATTGTATCCCATTTTATTTAATTTAATTAATATTTGTCTTGTACCACGAAATCCCCACTACTTTCATAGTGAGGTATCTCGCAGAACAAACAACACAAATTAACGATGTAAATCTTTTATATCTGTAATATCTATAGTTCCGTATTTCTTCTTAACTCTTTGTAATTGAGTCATTGCATTTCTATACTCTTTGTAATCATCTCCAAACACCATTTCCATATCATCTGTTGAATAGTCACTTTCGTTTGGATTTACGAAATACCATTCTGAGATCTTTTTGTGTATGGTTTGATATGTGTAGTACCATTGCTGAATATTCTTTTCTAACTCATCGAATTCTGTCATAGTGTTTCCTCTATTTCGTCATAACCGTATATATCAGTAAAGACTAATTCATCATTACTTTCATCATCTTGATTAAGGTATTGAACAGTAAATATTTCTTCATCTATTACCGTATCTCTCAGAACAAAGTAATCGTCATCAAAGTATTTATATAGTTCATACCTTTTGTTTAGTTTTATTACTTCGCCGTTATACATATTGTCCAGTGTTTTTCTGTCAATTTTGTTAACTGCTTTGTCTAGTATATTCATAGTATTTAATTTAATTGTTACTGACACTACTTGCGTAGTGTTTCGGATACTTAATCCTCTTCAGAGTAACTGAATAGCTTCATGAAAGCATCTGCATATTCTTTCTTATACATTTCTTTTACAGTATGTATTGAATCCTGAACATAAGTTCCATAGTATTCTGTCCATTCTTTAGCTAATCGAATTCTAACAGTGCCGTCATCGTTCTCGTCCTTTAACCATATCTTATTTTGAAGAGTAGCAAGGTTAGTCATGATGTCTAAATTATATCTAGATGGTAGTCTAGCTATCACTCTTGCACATTTCTGTGACTGACTCCAACTGTCGAATTTAATGTTGTTTTTTAGCTTCATTATTGTAATTGGTTTTCGTTAATATAGTCTTCAATCTCTCCAAATATTCCCTCTAACTTCTCAGTCACATCGTCATTGTTTAGCATCAGTTTTGCTACCTCAATGTTGTGGTATTTAGGGGTACTTCTGTCCTCTGCTTCAGGGATATTTGTCTCCCAATAAGTCACATTAAGAACATTGTTCTTGCTTAACTCATAAGTAGTGAATCTAGTTTGTGTGTAGCTGCTTGTTGTAATCATGTTGTTTAATTTAATTGGTATCTTATGATACTGACGAGCAAGTTCATTGTGGACTCACTACTGAACGTAGTTACATCGTCTCCCCCTGCTCGTTTCGGATATTTAATCCTCTTCAGAGTATCTAACTATTGTGTTTCTCAAGCTGAGTCTTGAATCCCTCTAAGCATTCTAGTAGCCCATGCTTGTCGTACCCCATTTTTTCTAGCCCAAAGTATGCTTTTACACCTTTGAGAGTGTAATGTCTATGTGGCTTCAATCCCTTGTTAAACATCTTTAGTTCCATTATAGATAATATTAGATTGTACCATCCTTTATTACCTTGCATACCGTTAATGTTCATCGGCTTGTCAAAGTCTTTACC
>Ga0233412_10000224_pt1 | contig 33611 bp, 39 predicted proteins | sample Na_anoxic_4_MG_FD_180667 | JGI IMG/M metagenome (GOLD analysis project Ga0233412, IMG submission 180667) | Seawater microbial communities from Saanich Inlet, British Columbia, Canada - Na_anoxic_4_MG | ecosystem: Environmental > Aquatic > Marine > Inlet | place: Canada: British Columbia... | reverse complement strand
TGATTGATCCGAGTATTGATAGGGTTGTAAGGGTATTAATAGCCGTTTGATAGATATTAAAATTTTGAGCCAAATAGCCGATATTGTAGGTACAATGCCGCATATGCCAGCCCCCTTTTATGGGATTGAGAGTATGAATATGGAAGCCGATAATAGGAAAATTATTTTCCATTCGGTGATATGGTAATTACCTAGCCTACTTTTGCCGATGGTAGGATATGGATTTTAATCCTGTATATGGAATAAATGTAGGTTGTATGCCAGGAATGACAGATTGAGTATGTTGTACCTATGGATATGAAGGTTGGGTTAGCCTCTGAAAGTGAAGTTACAACCTCTGTTTATTGGATATTGGATATGAAATGGTGAAACCTGTATGGAGTAGACCCGGCGGATAGTGGAGGGGAGTCCTATGATATTGGCCGTTCCCTAGAAACGCCATGAGCGCTCAAAGGATATGAATGGTTGTAATAGGGTTATCCTTTGTGGCCTATGAATATGATGTTGCCGTATGGCCTATTGATGAGGGTATATGCCAACTTTGGACCGCCTATGGCCTATGGATATTGCCTATGATATAGGGATTTATCCTCGGATAATGACCTTACAACCTATGATATGAGCCAGGAGAGTATGATAGTTGCCTTTGCCAAGGGATATGATGAACCTAGAATCCATATGAGGTATTGCCGCATAACGTAGTTTGAACCTCGGCTATCCCCCCTCGGACCTATGATTCCAAGGATATGATATTTGAGGGGCACCTCCTCGCGACCGATTTTTCATACTTTTTATCATCTGGTGAGTCTTGGATTTTTTTTTCTAAAATTTCCTGACCCAGTGAGTCTATACCCCTTATAAGTTTATCCATTAAACCTGTTTTAGAGATAATTGTATAATTTACCCTACTCATAGTGCAGTTTCAATGGTGAATATGCCCATTGTGAGAATAATAGATATATATTAAGATATATTAAGAGATATTAGATTGTATTAAGTTCTATTTAGATAAAATTATTCTCCCCCATAGTCCCCCGTGGGGGGACCAAGGTATTTTTAATCTTTTCCCCGGTAAAATTTGTTCACACCTGACCCAGACTTTGCAGAATCTTTCGAAATAGCATTCACTGCAACTCTATATGTTCTTTTAGGTTGGACCTTTACGTTTGGAATAATCCCATTACTTGTAAAGCTCTGTTGTTGGCTGATATATGTTGCTGCCTCTCCCTATCCAACGAGTGATAAAAATGTTTCCCCTAATCGTGATGACCGTTCTCGTTAGCTGTAGCCCGCATAGCCACTCCCCTTTGGAGTCCTACCTCTTGTTTGGCGACATCCCGCATTGTAGAGCCTTTAGTGAGGGATTAGAGCTGGCAGATGGTTGGGTAGTAGACCGTATACTCCCCAATACGGTTGTGATAGTATCCGACGCAGGTGAGAGCTTGATACCGTGTATGGGGCAATAGAATGGCTAGATGTGGTCGATGTGGCTTATATAATAAATATCCAGATGAACACCATGAAAATAAGTATTCTGGGGTTTGTTTGTGGTATCAGCACCGTTTGGCGCGACAAGATGAGTACGAGCAGCGTGACTGTGCCGACTTCTTTGAAGCCATACCCAAATTAAGCCCGCTCCAACATTTTGATTACAAAATCAAACGGGATAGCTTGGGAGACGCGTACAGTGCCGCGACCCGTGCGAAGCGTTTGGCCTATTTGGGTTTGGTGCTCTCAATAACCGGGCTGGTAGCTAAATTTATTTAGGAGGTTCCATGTTTAATTTAGATTCTAAAGTGTTGGTCACCATCTACGCCGTGGGGGGGTTTGTCCTCCTTTCTACGTTTTGCCTGTAAATAGAAAATTTTTCCTTTGGAATTGTGTTATCCCAATTTGTTTGGGGTCTATAATCTATTTGTTGTGGCGACCTGACCACCTGCTCATATTTGAAATAATGGGCGCGGTGGGGTGCTACCGTCCTGACGGTGTATTGGGTTGGGTTAGGGAGTTGGCGAATCCGTATAGGAGCCTATTTCCTTTGTGGTTCGTTTATAGTTTGCCTCTAGGAGTATGGGTATATGCCTGTACGGGTTTCTTTTGCCGTTTGTGGCGATCCGAGGGGGGTTGGATATACCTTGGGTCGGTTTTACTGCCGGGATGCCTTGTAGGGTGCATTGAAGTCCTCCAAAGTCTATCTATGTTCCGTGGTACATTTGATTGGTGGGATATACTTTTATGTGTGATTGGTTCGGTAGGTGGTTTGCTAGTGTCGAGGAGTTGGTAATGGTATTGCGTAAGGGTGACAGTGGTATAGAGGTGAAGGAGTGTCAGACGTTGTTGACCGAGAGTGGTTACCGGACGACAGTGGATGGTGTATTTGGTTCGGGAACGGAAGCGAATGTGAAGTCTTTCCAGTCTGCTAGTGGTTTAGTGGCGGATGGTGTTGTGGGTTCGAAGACTTGGGATGCATTGCGTAGTGGTGGTGTGGATTTAGGTTTGCCGATAGACTTCCAAGTGGTGGCTGACTTGTTTCCACAGATGTTTCCGCAGCAGTATCGTTTAAGCGATGCCCAGTGTCCGAGTAATCCACCGGGAATGAGTTTGCGTAATATCGGTGACGAGTGGACGAATTGTGTGCAGTTTACTTCTTGGTTGTTGGCGTATGCTTTTGAGGGTGTATCGTTCACAAGTGAGCAGTGGAAGTTGTGGATGGTTTCCACAGGTGACAGTGGTTCTGTTCCGGTGGTGCCGAACTGGGGTCCGAGGGTGATACTCCAGTGGGGTGTGGGCACTACGGCCCCCGGTGAAGGTGCGTACTTGTTGCAGTATTTTACTTCTAGTGGTGGTCATAGTTTGATAGTTTTGGATTATGACCCGGCGACGGATAAGATTCTGACGTTAGAGGCTGTGGGGAGTATTAATGGGGCTGGTTGGGGTCAGATTGGTCCGTTGAGGGACGTATTGAACCCCGGCCCGAACTGGGTAGATCGTGTGACCCAGACTTGGACCGGTAGGATTGAGTCGAAAGTTGGGGTCCATATGGTAAGATTAGCGATAGATCCCCAAAGCATAAAGTCATGGCTTGCAAAAGGTCCGGTTTCCTGATTTATAGGGTATAGGACCGCCACCAACCCTGCACAGGTGCCTACTTGTGGGAATTTTCCTACGCAGGGTGGTGGTCCCTCATGTGGTTCAAACCAGACTTGGAGGAAGTTATGGCTGGGCGATGGAGTCGCGGCACTGATGATGGCTATGGAGACATGGTTTATAAAAAGAAGTACGAAACCGACAATGAAGTAATCGTAGCGACAGTTACGATCGGTAATGGCCTTTGCGCGGCCACCTATCATTTATGGTTGGACAAGGATCACCATTCTGAAATTCCAACGAACGATAGATGGGTAGGCGGTGGGGGCACCAATAACCTCAAGGGTGCGAAAGCAGAGTGTGATAGGGTCGTAAATAAACGTAAGAATAAGTATGCAGCAAAGTAATTGTTTTATTATCGAATGTGTGGGGTGGCTATTCCAAAACTTCGCATACGAGTCCCTAACCCCCGCCACCTATGTACTTTGTATCATTTGGGGGCCGAGATAGTATGCCGGTAATTGCGGGTATCGTCAGGTAAGCTGTTTGAAGCGAGCCAACCCGCAAATTTCTTTTTTGGAGTCGTTGTGAGGGTATTGGTTGCATGTGAATCCAGTGGGATTGTGCGAGATCAATTTCTGCGGCGAGGTCATGATGCTTGGTCTTGTGATGTGCTTCCAAGCGTGGTTGGCGGTCCTCACCTCAAGTGTGATGTACGATTTGTGCTAAATAAGGGTTGGGATTTGATGATAGCTCACCCGCCTTGCACTTATTTGTCTGGTAGTGGATTGCATTGGAATAAGCGTCGTTTTGGTCGGAGCCATAAGACGGAAGAGGCATTAAAGTTTGTTCGTCATTTGATGAATGCGCCTATTGATCGGATATGCATTGAGAATCCGGTAGGCCGTATTTCAACGGCGATTAGGCCACCAGATCAGTATATCCACCCGTATGAGTACGGACACCCGCATTCCAAGAAAACGGGTTTGTGGTTAAAACGTTTGCCACCGTTGCAGCCAACGAATGTTCTGAAGATCCCAAAATGTGGTGTATGGGACAATCAGACATTGAGTGGTCAGAATGTGTTGGGTCCATCGGAGGATAGGTGGAGGATACGGTCAGAGACGTATGTGGGTATTGCCAAAGCTATGGCTATGCAGTGGGGTCGTTAAATGAGTTGGATGATAATGCATGGGTTTTGTGTGTCGTGTGAGCGACCTATTTCCTTCAATCCAGAGCTGGTTCCTTCGTTAAGGGTGAATGGAGAGCGTGAGCCGGTCTGCCGTGGTTGTTTTAAGTTATGGAATGAGGTTCACAGGGTATCGAAGGGTTTGGAGCCAGTGAAGTTACGACCGGGTGCGTATGAGCCGGAACGTGTGTGTCCAGATGAGCTTGATGTGTACTGATGAGAATTATAGTCGTGAGTAGCTTTCATATAAAACAAATTATAAACTAGGAGTAAATTCTAAATGCCGAGTCTGTATTTAACAAACCAAGAGGTGAGTTTCTTGCTCCCATTAATCCGCGATAATGTGAGACGGCTGGACACCTGTGTCGCTAAAATCAAACGCGATAAGCCCGAGGATAGTTCTATCGTAGAAATGTCAGAGAAGGCTGAGTCTCTTGAAGGGGTAGGTACAAAATTGCAAACAGCACTTTGGCAGGCCAATTATTCAGGTAGGGGATGAGGCGGGAGGTGTGGGAATGGGAAAACGAAAAACTGCAAAAATGACTACAGGCTGGAATGGACACTCAAACGACCGTGGCGGGGGCAACCGTGCTGAGAGAAGAAGTAGGCGGAAGCACTTGGTAGATGCACTGGGTCAAGACGACCCCCTCTATGCCTTACAGAGAGGGGGGGATGTGCGAGTCCCTGTGGAGAACATTTCTGTAGACGAAGAGAACGGTTCCTTAGTTCTGGATATGTCTAATGATGATTATACCTCGGAAGAAATGGTAGATTATTTGAGTATAAGAGCAAGACTTGAACAGCGGTGAGAAAGTTTAACAGTCCGTGTCTCGCATCGGACACAAAAGGTGAGTGATGCGAGACACGACCGATTGGAATTGGAGGCAGGAATGATTGACACGAAAAAGGAGATGATACGGGCAGAGATAGCCGAGGCTGAGGGTCGGGATGTGCCGGTCGGAGTGGTGTTTTCGCTAATTGATGAGATAGAGCGACTAGCGAAGATATGCGAGCAGTTGCAGTTCGGTGGTCGCCCAGATTGCCCCGAGTGCTTCACAGCATCGACTAACTACGACCCGGTGAAGCGTGACTGGTTCTGCGGGCCTTGTGACAATGGGGGGGAGTGATGAAGTACGATGAATAACATGGTTTGTGTTTGTCCCAATCACCATAGAGAACTCCATTACGGAGAAAATAGAGAGCAACTAAAAAAACAACTACAGGATTTACGAGGAGAATAGTATGGGTAATAATATGAAGGTTCAAACTGATGTAAAGAATATCGACCAAGTGGAGAAGGTATATGTGGTTATCGACAATGAGAACTGGATACAAGTAGAGTTTGTAGACGGTGAGTTCAAGATTAAAACTTACCGTTACACAACAGTAGTCGTTGAGCCAATGACCATTGGCTAGGGAGATGGAAATGCGCAAGACGCCCCTATACCTGCGTATCGTGTAACCATACAACTACGGGGACGAGCATGAACAAGTTTGATTAGTTGCCGTTATCTGTTACTATGCGCTTGCATGGGAGGATGTAGTGGCACGGAAAAAATCAACAGCGAAGACGGTATTTTCGATTGCTGCTAATAATAGTGAAGACTATATGGTGACTGCCCTACGTCCGTTTGCAGATATGGCACAACCGGGTGATGAAGACCACGCAGATGTTGTTATATGTTGCCGGGGTGAGTTTACTATTACCTATGGTGATCTTGTTAGAGCTAAAGAAGCTCTAGTTGTTAATCAGCTTTAATGATTGGAGAGCGGTGTGCATGGTTCTGCGAAACAGAACGCAAATAAGTTTGCGGTAAAGTATGGCAAGTATTTAGCGGAATTGGCTGGTCAGCGTGGTCCTTTAGGGCCAGATGAGGACCGGCCAAAAGTTCGTATACTTGATGTTGGTAGTTATGATGTAAATGGTACTTTGAGGCCACTTTTTAAGAATCTATCCGAGATACCTTATTACGAGTATGTGGGTTTAGATATACGAAAGGGGCCGGGTGTAGACGTTGTTTCCACGCATGGTTCGATGCCGTTTGATGACAATGAGTTTCATGTGGTTGTTTCCACGTCTTGCTTCGAACATGATGCGGCGTTTTGGGAAACCTTTAAGGAAATGGTGCGTGTTGTTCAGCCCGGTGGCTTGATTTATATCTGCACACCATCTTCCGGCAATGAGCATTGTTTGCCAGATCGGTGGAGATTCTTATCGGGCGCGTACCCAGCTTTGGAGTCTTGGGTAGATAATGTGAAGTTGCTCGAGAGCTATATTGATCCTAGAGATCATTGGAAGGACGCCATTGGTATTTTCCGTGTTCTGGAAGACTAATGCCGATCTACGAGTATCGTTGCACATCGTGTAATACGAATTTTGAAAAGCTAATGAAGTTCGGAGATGCGGCTCCACAGTGTCCAGACTGTGGGGCGGGAGAGGCCCGCAAGATGGTTAGTGCGTCTGGTTTCATCTTAAAGGGTCGCGGTTGGTTCCGTGATGGGTATGGATTGAAGGCTGGTGAGGGGAAAAATGAATCTTGATGAAGTGTATGAATTGAAATGCAAGCAGCGTAGTGATATTAACGAGCATCTTCCTACATTAAAGAGATATGCGGAGGAGTGCTCTCATGTGACAGAAATGGGAGTTAGGTCGATCGTTAGTACCTATGGGCTGCTTGCTGGCAGACCAGAGAAGATGGTTTCAATTGATATTACGCATCCGGCATTTGCTGGAGGAGATCACAAGTTACTAAATTCGGTTACTAAAGATGCAGGGATAAATTATACATTTATTCTTGGTGATACTCGTAAGGTAGAGATTGAAGAGACTGAATTGCTATTCATTGATACTCACCATAGCTATGGGCAGCTACAGGCCGAACTTGCGAAGCATGGAAGTAAGGTTTCAAAGTATATTATATTGCATGATACGCAAATTTATGGATTTACTGATATGGGTAACAGTAAGGGGCGTGGATTAATGCCAGCGTTGTACGAATTTATGGAACTGCACCAAGAGTGGTTTATCAAAGAGCATTTTGATAACAATAATGGTTTAACAGTAGTGGCCCGGTCATGAAAAGGTACGGGGTTATCTATGCAGATCCCCCGTGGTCTTATGGTAGACCGTCAGCACCAACTATGGGGCAGAAACCGTATTGCACCATGTCTCTTGATGAAATGAAGCGTATGAATGTAGAAGGTATTTCTGATGACAACTCATTGTTGTTTATGTGGAGCAGCGGAGCCTTGCTCGAGGATTCGTTGGAATTAATGGCAGCTTGGGGCTTTAAGTATAGAACAATAGCCTTTATCTGGAACAAGAAGCGTCCCGCATTTGGAAAATACACAATGCCAATGTGCGAGCTGGTACTCGTCGGCAAACGTGGAAACATTCCAAAACCGCGAGGTGCCCAGAATGTTCGGCAGCACTATTCGATAGAGAAGGGTGCCCATAGCGTAAAGCCAAAAATTTTTAGGAAATTAATAAGCAAGATGTTTCCAACCCAAAATAAGCTGGAAATGTTTGCGAGAGACAGTGATAATGGGTGGGATGTGTTCGGGAATGAAGCACCGAATAGTATTGATATACCGATGCGTTCAAAGTTTGAAATGCGTCAGCGTGAAAGGGAGAAAATATGTCGAATCCGCTAGATCCAAAGTATCAGCTAAAAGTAAATCATAATCCGCTGCAACGAGCCAACCAGCATGAGCTTGTGCGGGAAACGGTGTTTGGTGGACCAGATGCAGGTAGGGATGTGCGGTTTTATGTAGATGTGAAAACACTTTCGCACCTACTGGAAGTCGCACGGATGGCAGCATCACGAACGGCTTTCGTTGGGCGGGCTGGTTTGTGTATTCAAGTATATAAAGATGAGAATGGACACCACTATGAGGTTTGGCGTGTGATTGGCGATAAGCCAGAACCAGTGCGTATTTTGGGGGTGTAATGGACTCCAATGCATATCATTCGTTAATGTCGCAAGTGGTAAACCGTTATCCACTGTTTCACCTTGCAATGACAACGCACCAAAATACCCGTGGGGCACCGATGTCTTTTAAGGACAAGCCCTACTTGGTGGAACTGTACACAGATCTCCCCAAACTCCCCGGCGCAGATATACGCAAGGCGGTGCAGACAGGCTTGTCAGAACTGTTTATCCAACTAATTCTGGAGAGGGCTGGGTGGGCCGGAAAGATTTGCGCCTATGTGCTGCCAACATTCACAATTAGAGACAGGTTCGTTCAGAACAGAATAGACCCCTTATTGCAGACCGTACCTGCGTATAAGGCAAGGGCTGGGGTCGATGGCAAGGGTTCCGGCAACTTGAAGTTAAAAAGATTTGGTAATGGGGCAATGATGTTTCTTGGCTCCAATACCGTTTCTGATTTTATTGAATTTTCAGCTGATATTTTAGTTATTGACGAATTTGACCAATGTGACCCTTCAAACCTAGCAAAAGCAAAAGACAGGCTTCGTGCATCAACGGCACCACAAATGTTTAGGTTGGGCAACCCGACAATGCCCCGTGTCGGGGTGTCTAGATTATATGAGCATACCGACCAGAGATCGTGGTTTACCAAGTGTGATCACTGTAACCATTGGCAACCTATCGATTGGTTTGCAAATATAATTGAAAAGAACGACAGAGGTGATTGGCAATTGCGTGATGCAAATAGAGCGGCCGGTGGCGGGGAAGTTCGACCTATTTGTATTAAGTGTCATGGACCAATTAATAGACGGGCCGCAAAGGGATGTTGGGTCGCTAAAAAAACAGAAGAGCATTGGCGCGGCTATACGATTAGTCGATTAGATGTTACATCAGAAAATCTGCGAGCCTTGTTTAAGGAGTGGATGAGTGCGCAGGGTCAAAGTGAAATGCTTTCCACCTTTTATACATCGGTGTTGGGCGTTCCATTTGAGTTTAGTGGGTCAAGACTTACGATGGAGATGTTAAATGATGCATCAGTAGGGGAATCACTAGATTATGGTGGCGGGTCCGATTATGTGGGTCGGTTGGTTACACTTGGGGTAGATGTTGGTTCAGTATTGAACTTTGTTTTAAGTATTGTCTGTGAAGATGAAAATGGTAAAATAATTAGGCGGGCAAAACATCTTGGTGCAGTCCGAACATTTAATGAAATTGCAGATATTATTAGGCGATACCATGTGGACTGTTGCGTAATTGACGCGATGCCAGAAACGAGAAAGGCACAAGAACTCCGAGATCTGTTCCAGACAGAGGGGAATTGTCAGGTCTGGTTATGCCGTTACCATCCAACGCCCCGTGTTGGACAACAACGTTATGGGATGAAACTAAATTATAAAACAAGAGTTGTGACCGTAGATAGAACACAAGTGTTTGATGCTACCTTTGATGAAATTAAGGATGGTGCGAGGATCTTTCCAGAAGACGCATTGACTGTTTTAGGCTGGTCACAACAAATGCGTGCGCCGGTCAGAGTCCTAAACGAGAATAAGAGCCGAATTGTCTGGACAGAGGGCAAAGCACCAGACCACTACCGACATGCTGGTATTTATGACAGAATCGCTTATGATGTAAGCGAGTCTGGTGGTGGATATTTTTCTGCATAGATAAGTTATAGTTAAATAGTTTGGGGGTTAGAATGGCCCGTATTATTGGTACAGGTACTACGGTAGTTAGAAGGAAGGACGTTCCATCTGTTGGTGGGTGGTTAAGTCAGCCCCAGATGAGAAAGCGTAAGGGCATTGTCCCTAACAATAATTTATACAGCATTGATACTCCGTTTTTAAGTGATGTTCGACCAGATAGATACTTATCAGATGCGGAGCTTTGGTCTGTATATCGTAGGACGCCAGATGTGCGTGCTTGTATTGATTCTGTGGTTCGTCGTGTAGCCACGTTTGATTGGACAGTCCGTCCCACGGTAGACCCAAATAGTGAATACTATTTAGAGGCGGCTGAAATAGCTGCTCGATGCCAGAGATTTATGTCGGCACCAAATAAAAATGGCGAGACATGGCAAGACATTATGACTGCCGTTTTGACAGATTTACTTGTGTATGATGCTGGCGTTATTGAATTAGCACATGATTCTAAAGGTGTGCTTCAAGAGTTAGTTCCGCTTTTGGGTTCTTCAATTAGACCAGTAATGGATGAGCATGGACGCTTGTTGGAGTATCAGCAGGAGGTTGTTCCCGGTGGATCGGACAATATAGCGGGCACGACGTATGAGTCAGATAACAGGCCGACGTTCAAGACATCTGAATTGGTGATGTTTCAGTTGTTTCCAAACAATGCATCTGCTGGTTATGGTAATCCACTGATTGAATCTATTGTGAATGAAATAATCACATTGATGCGTTCATCAGAACATTTGATGCTTGCCTATGATGCAGACGAGATACCACCCGGTATCTTGGTTTTGACTGGGCTTGCGGGTAATGCGGCTAGAGAGGCCCGCTCGGATTTCACTAACCTTAAAGGGCAGGATACAAAGATCCGAGTCCTGACTACACCAGATCCATCCGGTGCTGGTGCAAAATGGGTAGAGTTACGCCGTACACCTAAAGACTTGGAATTTGAGACACTGATTGATCAAATTAGACGAGTAGTGTGGCGAGTGTTTGGAGTTATGCCTGTAGAGATGGGCGCGTCAGACGAAATGCCTCGTGCAACAGCACAAGTTCAGATTGATGTTTCGTCATCGCACTTGGTTACTCCAATGTTGGAGATGATACAGGCAAAAATTAATACTCGTATTTTGCCACTAGTTGTTGGAGATTCAGAGTTAGCAAGACTTGTAACATTTGAGTTTGATAGAGGGATGAGGCCAACAGCGGAAGATGCCCAACTATTAGCGCAGAAGTATCAAAGACTTGTTGGAATTGGTGTTCTTACTAGGAATGAGGTCAGAAAGGAACTGGGCTTCTTGCCTATAGTTAATGGTGATGTGACAACAGTAGATACCGCACAGGGTCCAATTCCATTAGACGTTTTGATTACAGAGGGTCCAGTCGGTGGTTTGGTTATCGAGCCGCTTGATGTTGTCCCAGATGGCGGGAAGGTATCGCCGGGTCCAATAGATGAAGACGAGGTGGCTCCCGGCGAAGTGGTCACAGAATCAACGGAACAACTGGTTGGTCACCAAATTCGCAAAGCAAATATCAATGAGTTTGAAAAAGATCTCCCAAGCGAATGGCAACCGGAAGGTAAATTTAGTAGCTATAGGTCGATGGACCTGAACTCGTTGGGCTGGACTACTATTAATTATAAGCGAGCAGTTACACCGTTTTGGTTAGAGGCGAGAGATTCAGCCATGTCGGTTATTAGTTCACATTATATTGATGGTTCCATTGATCAATATGCGGCACCCTTGGTACAGCGGGAGTTGGCTAAAATTATTGATAAATTAGTAATGCAGTGGTCAATTGTTACCAGACCTCTATACCGAGAAGCGGCCGCTATCTCGCAGTCTGCCGTAATCAAATATGCAGGTCAGGATTTATTTGAAATGTGGAATGAGCGTGCAGACATGTATGCTGACGATGCCATGTTTTGGTTAGCCAATCCAGAAGGTATGTTGGGCGTAATCAAAACAGAACTCATGTTAATGGTAGATGCATTAACTAGGGGCAAAGACTTGTCTGATTTGGAGACAAGAACAGATCCAGAACAGCCGAACATTACAACGCCGAAGGGTGCGGAAGTTGGGGTTGCAGCCAAGACCGCCGTGGAGATTACGGCGAAGGTGTTTGATAGAAACGAGTTTCGTATATCTAACTGGTCTGGTAAACTTGTTGCTTTGGCAAATGAGTTGTTTCGGGAAGGGATGATAGCAGCTGGCACATCTACTACAGAAGATGGCCGGGTTGATTGGTATTATGAGTGGGTATCCGTTGGCGACAACCGAACGTGCGCAACTTGCGTAGTTGAGGGAAATGCCGGGTTTAGGCCATTAACCTCATTAAAAGTAGAACCGGGCGGCGGAACGGTTTGTGGTGCTCGATGTAGATGCGTAATTGTTTTGTGGACAAAGCAAGAGGTTGACCGTGGGTTGGCGGAATCATTAAACTAGTAGTATAATTCTTTTGATTGGATAACGTAACTTGACGAATTATATAGAAATAGGCTACGGTCTACGTGACACCCTTGAGGTGCCCGTATGCAAATACCTAGCGAACTGGCGGTAATATGGACACTATAAGTGGATTATTGGAACAGAATGATACAGGTAAAACTGTTACTGATGACGGGAAGGTTGTAAGAACCTTTAAGTGTAGAGAAAAAATCTCTATCCCACTTGAATTAGTTGCACGATCGGTAGCACCAGTAGAGCGAGATGGTTTATCAGAGGACTCTGATGAAAAATATGGTGGACGAATAGTAGAAGGAACCGCAAGCTCTACGTCTGTAGATTCTTATGGTACAGAGATGTCTCGTGAGGGACTTCTTCGTATGCAGACACAGATGGAGAATGGTATTCCGCTCCTGCCAAGGCACAATAATGGAATGGGTCGCCCGGTAGAGTGGGATGAGGTAATCGGTCGTACTATTAAGGGTGATGTTGAACGGGCAGAAGTTGTTGGAGCAGCAAATTCGTTAGAGCCACAATATGTTTTGCGTGTCACATCTATGCTTTATTCGGATGATTCCGTAGCAGATAAACTATTAAATAGATTAGAGCTGGGACAGCCGGTTGGACAATCTATTGGTGGATGGTTTCTGTCTGTTAGGGTCATCACAAATAGTGAAGATGAGGTTGAGCGAGTCATTGTAGATGATGTGGAGCTTGACCATCTAGCCCTCACACGAGCACCAGCAAACCCTGATTCAAATGGTCTTTATACGCTGCGTAGCCGCTTGCAGGAAGTGATTAAGCCAGAAGATCGACATGTCGTAGATGTTTCGGATAATGAAGATGGTACGGTTACGGTTGTGTTTGAAAAGCATGAAGATAAAGATGATGATGATGAAATGAGTCGCGCTAATTCAGAATTAAATAAACGTGACGTTGTTTCATTTCAAAACATTTCTCTCGCGCCAGAAGGTGATAAATGGGACTGGAGCACAAAAACACAAAATGAGATTCTTGGACCTGACGGTGATAATTGGGAAAGGTATAAAGAGGCGCATCTTTGGTACGATCCAGAAAATACAGAAGTTAAGTCTGGATATAAATTACCAATTGCGCGAATGTACGGTAATGAGTTAAAGGTGGTGTTCAGTGGAGTAAGCTCCGCGATGGCCGCTCTAAATGGTGCCCGTGGTGGTGTAGATATTCCAGACTCCGAGCGGCAAAAGGTGTACGAACATATTTCTAAATATTATGATAAATTCGATAAGCAGCCACCGGAGCTTCAATCCACACTGGAGAATGATGTTATGTCAGACGATAAAGATGATGTTGAAATCGTAAATAAAGACAATGGACAGGATTTAGTAGAAAATTCGTCCAATGGCGTTAGTGAAGAACGTACACTTGACGTTTCTGTTCAAACAGTGCAGGATGATCAAGATACAAATAGTTTATCCGTAAATCCGACAGACGCTCTTGGAAGCGCGGTTCGGTCCAACCCTCCAACCCAAAATAATAATTCGGGAGCAGAAATGTCTGATGACATGATCAGTAAGTTTGAAACGATGCTTAACCGTAGTATTGGTGGTTTGGTCGAACGGGTGCAGAACCTTGAAGCACGGGCAATTGAGCCTATTGCTCAAGAGCCTGTGCTTGAACCGACCAAGGCTGCTGAAACTACTGTAGAGCCTATTGAGCGACGTTTAGCGGCAGCAGAGGCTGCATTGGCTAGGCTGTCCGAGCAGCCGGTTCGTCGTGGTATCGCAACCACAAATATTCGTGCTGGTATCGGTGCGACAACACAAATTGATACGATGATCAATCGTGCGCGTGAGTTGGAGACTGCTCCAACCTTATGTGCAATTATGGAGCGTCACAAAGAAACTCTTGCAGAGGAACAGGGCATGAATAAAATGACCATTTCTCAATTGCGAGATCTTCTGGGTGCTGGACTTCGTGCAGCGGTTAATGATGGTCTTATCGGAAATTCAACCGCCAAGTGGCAATAAGGGGGCATATAATGTCTAATTATCAAACAGGTTGGCTTGGCGCTGTTGATCCGGCACGCCGTGAAGCCTTCGAGCGTGCAATGAACGTATCCAATGTTGGATCTGTTCTTATGCAGCAATACATTAACCGTGTTGTGCAGCAACTTACATTGCGTGAGTTTGGTGCATGGGCAACTATGGACCACCGCGCTGGTTCTGGTTTGGCTTGTTATATTAACCGACGTACTGCTGGTGCAACCGGTGGTGAGTGGGTAACTGATACAGCTACTCCGACCGAGGAAACGGGTACATACGCACAGGTTTCGTTTAACTACAAGACCGCAGTTACCCGTGGCAAGATTACTCGTAAGGCTCAAGCCGTAGGTGCGACCTATGGTGATATTCTTGCTGGTGAAATTGCAGCTAAAGCCGAAGATATGGCTTCTTTACTAGAAGCAACCATTATCAATGGCGATAGTTCAGTTACTGCTGCTGAAATTGATGGTCTTCTGACGCAGATTGGCAATGTGTCAGGTCAAACTGTTGGCAACACAACTGCGGCGGCTGGTGATGATTTGACTCTAGCGAAACTAGATCAAGCTATTGATAGGGTTAAGGGGTCTGGTTCACGATCAGATTGTATTATCCTTGGTAGTTTTGCTGGGCTTCGTAAAGTCAATGCTGCACTACAAGCAGATCAGCAGTTCAATGACGTAACTGAAATTGCTGCGGGTTTCCGAGTCCGTACATATGATGGTATTCCAATGGTCACCAGTACCGGCGTAAACGATACATATGTGTGGAATGGAACTGACGACCGCATTACCGCCTTCACTGGTGGTACTACGACAGCGTTGTTTGTAATCAACAAACGGTATACTTGGATTGAGGAGCTTACTCCCATGACAGTTATGCCGCTTGCGAAGGATTCAAGCCAGTACGACCAATTTGATATGTTTGCAGACCTTGTTGTTCCGCTTGCGAACACAAATGGTGCAGCCATTCTTGGTGGTTTGTCGTTGTAATACCTAGTCGGTAAAGCAATTAGAAGCCCTCGTGTGTAGCTTATCTGTTACATACGGGGGCTTTGTGTTATGGTGCTATTAAGGGAGGGCTTATGCCAGCAGTACTTTCGACTATTCCAGATAATTTCCAATTTGTTATGCGTAGGTATGACAGGAACCACCGACTAGCATTTAGGTTTGTTTGTTACGGCGAGAATACAACTAGTCGTTCTATCAATTTAGATGGCATTATTGCGCCGACGTTATTTCTGAACACGCAGCCAGCTCGCGACAGGGCAAAGAAGATGGGCTGGGAAGATGAAACAACGGTATTCCGTGAAATGCAAAAGCCACCGACCGGCATATCGACACCGGACAAGAAAACCCCTCGGCGGCGCAAGCAAGGCAAAAGGGGTAAGTAGAAGTGGCGGTATTCACATCAGCTTTGAGGGTCCGTAGTCTGCTTGGATTAGCCAGTGGAGTAACCGTTTATGATGAGTTACTTGAGACTCTTGTAGATGTAGCTGATTCTGTAATATTTGATGAGATCAACCTTCCACTATCTAATGGTGCTAGGGTTGCGACGTATTCCGAATCTTTCGATATACATACAGCGGGCCAGAAAGACCTAGCAGTCAATTATACTCCACTTGTGAGTATTGTAGCAATGACGTTTGGTGGCTCTAATGGGTCATTAATTGGGTCGGATGACTATTATATTACGGATTATGGGCAGGTCCGTTTAATTCCAGATGGTTCTTACTATCCGGCTGGTCGTCAAATAGTACATATTACATATACTGCCGGTTTTTCTCGTATCCCTAATGATTTGCGACATGCCGCAACACTGATTGCTGTGCACCATTTTAATGAGGGACCGCATATAGGTTTCCAGACTGAAAAGTTAGGAACGTATAATTATAAATTAGCGAATCTTGGTCAGGGTATTGGTATGCCTTCTATTGTGAATCGCATTTTGGCAAAGTATAAACGGGTTTTTGCGCGACCGTAGGAGGTTTGCATGTCATTTAGAATGGTTAAAAAAAGAAGAGCTGGCGATAAATCGGTTGTTCATACAGCATCAGAAATTGTTAGATGTGAGTTTGATGGTTCACTAGTTGTTGCTAACTGTACTGGTACAAATGCCCGTCGCGCACTTGAAAAGCGTGGATTCGTATTGGTACAAGAGCCACCGAAAAAGGCAAAAGCGAAGCCAAAGCGTGCACGAGACGAGGATGGTCAGTTTAAGGGTGACGATCTTTCTACTCCAGATGTGGATGAAGCGTGGAAGCCGCCAAAGAAAAAGTCGGCTAAAAAGCCAACGAAGAAAAAATGATGGCACAACTAGATACAAGCAATCCAAAAACTCTGGTGTCAGGTGGGTTATTTGCGTTAGCGTTGGTCGGGGGTGGTATTGGTGGTGGCTCGTTAATGGGATACACTATTGAGCCAGAATCAGTTACTCAGTTGCGCGTAGACAAGGCCAAACTAGAGGTCCGGCTAGAGGTAATGGAAGACATTATTCAGGATTGCGAGACACTAGTTAAACATGCGAAACGTGAGGCTGCAAAATGAAGGTGCCATTAATAACAAAGCTTGGTGGTATTTGTATAATTTTTTGTTTTGGTCTGTTATTCATTTCAGCATTAACTGGTTGTGAAAATCAGCAGTCATATGCGAGTGAGCCATCTTTAGAGGTTAAGGATGACCAACAGGATGATGCTTATGGCATGGAGCAAATGACTGATTTAGAGCGTCGAATCCAACAGGTGCAGCAAAACGAATTACCAAAAGCGGCGATTAAGCAGACACCAAGAGAGATTGAGCTAGAGGCGGAATTGTCAGAATGTAAGAGTAAATTAAGTATTTTGATGTACTCGGATTCGGATAATCCTAAATAATCAGCTTTATTTTTAGGTGTTTTCGGTTATATAAAGATACGCGGTATGTACTGCGTATCTAGGAGGGATCGTGCGAGTATTGATTACTGGTGGAGCTGGGTTTATAGGTCATCACTTAATTCATCACATATTAAAACGTACAGATTGGGAAATAGTATCATTAGATAGATTAGATACGTCTGGTACACTTGGTCGCTTGGCTGAGGTGTTAGATTGCAATAAAGAGCAGTTGGTTCAGGATTGGCGAAGTAGGCTTCGGGTTGTGTGGCATGACCTAAAGGCTCCTGTCAATGATTATACGGCGGAGAAGATAGGTAAAATCGATTATGTGTTCCATCTGGCGGCGGGTTCTCATGTAGATAGAAGCATCGAGAATCCTATGGAATTTGTAATGGATAATGTTGTTGGTACTTGCAATATTTTAGATTTTGCACGAAATCATTTATCCGATAGTCTCAAGTTGTTTCTTTATTTTAGTACAGATGAAGTATTTGGAACGGCCCCAGAGGGAGTCTTTTATAAAGAGGATGACCGTTATAAAAGTGGTAATCCATATTCGGCGACGAAGGCGGGCGCGGAAGAGTTGGCAATCGCATACGAGAATACTTACGGGATGCCAATTGTTGTTACCCATACAATGAATGTGTTTGGTAAAAGGCAGCACCCAGAGAAGTTTATTCCACTAGTAATCAAGAGGGTTCGGGATGGAGAGAAGATCTATATACATTCCAATTCAGAGTGTACCAAAGCAGGATCTAGACATTATATCAGTGCAGACGATGTGGCTGATGCAGTTCTATTTCTTGTAGATAATTTCAAGGTTGGTGAGAAGTATAATATTGTTGGTAGGCAAGAAACCGATAATTTAGAGCTTTGCCAGATTATTGCTGATATTATGGATGGAGAGTTAATCTACGAAATGGTAGATTTTCATTCGTCGCGACCGGGGCATGACTTACGGTATGCTTTATGTGGCAATAAGATGCGAGAGTTGGGATGGGAACCAAGCAAGTCTCTCAATGATAGGTTGAGAGAAGTGATTGAGTGGACGTTAGAAAACAAACAGTGGCTAATGCAATGAAAAAGAACGTTATATCAATCATTGGTGATCATTACGCGCAAGGGCCACGAGATTTGTGTGGCCTTAATAACCGATTATTCATAGAGCTATCAGAGCTTGATCCTTCTACATGCTGGTCGGTATTAAGTCATGGTTCTCTTGGTGGAATTAAATCTGTTGTAAATAGCACAGCAGATGCCTTTGCAGACATGTTTTCTTATGAGGCAGACCGGTATACTGCAATTATTTGGGTTGGCGTAGGTGAGTCGAAGAGTGGCGGTATCCCATTAGATGCGTGGGCGGGGATGCTGGACCATTTGATCTGTATGGTGTATGCGGCAGATGTAGACCCGATCCTCATTCTTCCGGTGGTGCCACCTCAAGAGTATGCAGATAAGAATTTAAGAAAATGGTGCAGGAGGGCACATAAGCTGGCAATTGAAGTTGCAAACAAAAGAGAAGTTAGAACTTTAGATTTGCCGCTTGGACCAGATTCGTTTGTAGATTTATATGCATTAAAAGCACGAACATACCAACAAATTGCAACAGAGTTGGGTCGTAGTTTTTTTGTTGGTTCTAAAAAACAACAGTCTACACCAAGACTAGTCAGTGAGCCGGAAGTTATTTATAAACATAAAAGCGCAAAGCCAGCCCCAATAAAACGAGTAGAGACTAACAATTCTGAAAATAGTGTTGCTATAATGCAGCCAGATAGAGTTCGAAGCAAAAGGGGTGCTCATGGATAAGCCAACAATTATTGGTATAACGGACGGACCCATGCACTCAGATGCGGAATTAGTCCGTAAGGTTGATTTTGTAATCTTTGGTGACTGGCCAAGCACATTTGAGCCTCATAGAGTTGGTGAAGTTACACCAAAGAATTGGCGGCATTCACCATTGGTGGTTGCTAAAAAGAGCGTTGGGTCAAGACGATTGATTGGTGTGCATGTGTTCTGGGGGCCAGACAGCAAAGAGTTATCAGAGCTTATATTGTCTGGTATTGCTGGTAATACATCTGTGGTGGTGATTACTGGTAGCGGGGATGGTTCAGCAACCAAAGCGGCTAAAAAAATTGGTGCTCTGGTTGAGGTTATTGCATCTGGCAGACTGGTAATGGTGTCTTGTATGAATGGTAATGCGCAAATTAGCTATAAGAGCGGTGTTGAGGCTAAAGTCGCACCGAAGGCTAAAGCAAAGCCAAAGGTTAAGATTAAAACGCCAGTAAAAGAAATAAAGGTAGTAAAAGAAGATAACGAAACTGTTGTAGTTGTTGAGGCTAAAGCAGAGACTGAAAATGATAATAAGTAGTGCACATCGAACATTTACAGTAAAACGAATGACTGCGTTTGTTCTGGATGCGTCAGTAGCGGCAGCTACGATGAGTTTGACTAGGCAGCCTGTCCGAGAGTCTATGTTGCAGATCCGAGTTTATGGCGGTTCAGATAATACAGGTACAGTTACATTAAATGGTTTAGACAGAGATGGTTTAGCTATTAGTGAAGCCATTACATTTACTACTGGTGGTTATAAGCAGTCAGTTAATTTATATGTTTCAATTAATGCTGACGGGATTACGACAACCGGTTTAGCTGATGAGGCTACTAAACCAACAGTAGAGATCAAGAGTTTGGGTCCAGACGGAAGCCTTCAAAATAAGCCATACAATGTAGTTGCCGGGTGGCCTATGTACATGGATAGGAGTAGGCCATCTAGAGCGGTTTGGAAGGGTGAGAGATCGGGTTCTGCGGAAGAGGAGCCGGTATTTGTTATGATCCAGTGGTCGGATACATGGGCACCAAGAGAAGGTGATGTCTTGGTTGACGATTATAGCAGTGAGCAGTTTGTAGTAACTGGCACACCAATGTTAGAGGGCTACAATCGCGTAAGCCATTATGAGGCTTGGGCGCAACGTAGACAGGGTTCAGTTTAATAAATCAGTGTAGCTTTACGCCTTGGAGGTGACATGCTGCTTAAAAGTGAAGAGATAGTAGACGATACTAACCATGATTGTTTAATTGTTGTTCCGACAGTCGGTGACCCCGATGTGTTGATCCCAACATTCCATAGTCTAGTTAAAAACATGCCATCTAGGACAAAGTTAATGTTGTCCTTTAACCCAGTTGATGCTGAAAAGTCGAAAAGGGTTCTTTCGGCGTTGCTTGGTGCAAAGTTTCCAGCGACCTGTTCACTTGATTATTGTTGGGAAGATAGTCCGATAGGATTTGGCGCGGCTGTAAATTCAGGGTTATTAAATTCTATCAAAAAAGATGGGCTTCCAAAGTATGTAATCGTTTTTAATGACGATGCTCGTGCTACAGATGGATGGGTAGAGGGTTTAGTTTCAGCATTAGAAACGACGCATGTAAACTTTGCCACAGAGCCACCGAATCCGGCAACTAAACGTCGGAAAGATCGGCCTGTAGAGGTATACGGGAAGATCGGAATGGTCGGACCGGTAAGTGATAATGTTGCAGGTATTCAGCGAGTTGGACCAACAAGCGAAGTAAATAAAATTGGTTATGATTTGTACGCACATAACCATAAGCACAATAAACATAATGTTGGCCAACGGATAACAACCCAGTTTCTTTCTGGATTTGTGCTTTGTATGAAGCGGGATTTTGTTAAAGACTTAATGCTGGAGGATGATACTAATTGGACCGGTCTGTTTGATGAAGAGAATTTCCCGGTAGGCGGCTATGAAGATAATGATCTTTGTGTGCGAGCCGATATAGCTGGCTGGAGGCTTGCTATTGCATGGGATGTATTTGTTGGACATTTAGGTCATCAGAGTTTTGATAAATACTTTCAAGACCATATGCGTGGCATGAAAAATAGGTTGAACTTCTACAATAAGTGGAATGATTATGTACGCAGTGAAGATAAACTAATTGCTAACTACCGTGTAAAGATGACCTCTATTAACGATTTGCATGTTTGGAAAACTTCGTTGATCCGCCATGCGGAGCTGGTAGATGGCTTTGCAGTATTGATGACAAACAACCCTCTTGAGATAATGGATGGTAATGATTGGGAAGACTGTAAGGGCTTGCTTATCCCTAGAGATCAACAGCTACTTAAAGATTGCAGTGGTGTCGATGCTAATGGAGTAGCCAAGGCGGTTCAGTCATGGATTTTCGACCACACGCGAGATTCGCGTAAACCAGAGGTGGTTGTAGATGTTTGGACTCAAGAGTTCAATGAGAGGGACGAGAGAAATCTTGTAATTGAAATGGCCGAAGATATGGGTGCAACGTGGATTATTTCCGTAGACCATGATGAAATGCTGGAGGATCGTATCCGGCGACGGCATTTAGATAAGATGATGAATCATCCAAACCCAATGGTTGACAGTTGGGAGTTGGGTTGGCTTAACCATTGGGATACAGCCCGTACAACGCGCATAGATATGCCGTGGGGAGATGGAGCAACTTATACGGGTGGTATGAGGGGTTGTAGGTTTTGGCGCGTTAAGAGGGGGTATAAGGCCCGTATTACGGGTGGCACGGCAAATGGCCTACACTGTGGTAATTGCCCAGATTCATCAAATATGAGCAGAAGGCACTCCGCGTTGCGGTTCCGGCATTTTGGATATGTTCGCGCAGTAGATCGTGTAAGAAAATTTCATGATTATCAGATGAAAGATCCAAACCCAGATTCGAGTTTGATCGGCGGTTCTGGATATGGGCATTTAATCAATGAAGAGAAAATGATTATGCGTCCATTTATGCCTCAAAATGGAATTGGGATGCATATGCTTGTTTATGAGGGTGAGTCTCCAGATGATGTTGCTCGGTGGCTGGATGATCTTCATGGGCTGATGGATCGTATTGTACTAGTCTGGACGGGACAGTGGAGCGATGAACATCTTGAGATTGATTTAGATGCAGAAGTGTGGCCAGATACGGGACCGTCACGAGAGCTTGCGACTTTTGCGGCGATACATGAGGTCGAGTGGATACACAAGCCGCTAGATAAGAATATTTCTGCGGCTAGAAGCGCAGGTATTCAGTATTTGCATCAGTATCGAAATGAGGGTCTTGGTTGGGCGGTGTTCTTTGACCCAGACGAAATGTTTGAGTTCACTAATAAAGCACTTGCCTCAATACGGGAATTAGCGTTGTGTACGGATACATGGGGCTGGTTGTTTACATTCTTAAACCCAATGAAGGGCGGCGGATCATCAAAGTCAGAATCAGTTCGTATGAGCAAGCTGGACCGTGATGGCATTATGCAAATGAATGGCCGTGTTCACGAGAGCTTTAATGATGCTGTTAAGCTAATACAGGGTCGAGGAGAGCATCCAAATTTTCGTTATGCTCCATTTAATACTTTGAATATGGGTTTATACAAAGACAGAGATGAACTGTATACGAAACTAAAGAATTATCATGAGATGTGTGTGTTGGATTTGGAGGACAATCCTTTTAATCCCGGTGCATGGGTTACCCTCGGATTGCAGTATAATAATGATGGTAACCCAGAGTTGGCAAAAGCATGTTTTGAGCGTGGCGTAATGTGCGCGGGAACAAGCTATTTGCCATTTAGAGAACTTGGCTTGTACCACTTGCGTATAGCGAAAGCTCTTATGTTAGAAGTTATAAAGTATACAACTGATGGGCACGAGGTCCATAAGGTTGCAGAAAAGACTCTTGATTTTCTTCAAATGGTTGCTCCCGGTCAGCCATACGTTGGAACAGGTAAGAATATTATTGGTGATCAACCGTTACCAGATTTTCCATTTGACCAATTGATTGAAAACGAGGAGACTAATACCGATAGTGATAATGGAACAAGTAGTTCTATGGTATCTTTAGGTAAAGATAGACATTCACAAATTCACACTTGAGGCAGTCATGGCAAAACCAGTAATGCAAGTTGATGCGGGTTCTCTTCGTATGACAGTGATAAGAATTGGTGGGATGAAGGCAAAGGTACAAAAGGCTGTACTGAAATCTTTAGAGGCGGCTGGTGGTGTGTTGCATGAAGAGATTGTGAAAAATGCTTCGTATACAGATCACAGCCTAAAAAGGCTAGAGGCACTAGACCACCCATATGCAAAACGACACGGAAGTATACAAATCCATACTCGTAAGCCATATGTTGTACATAAGCAGGGAATCAGTAAGCGTAGCAAAAATCTTCATAAAGGAATTAAACATCGATTAATCAAGTCGAAACGTGAATATCAGGTTTATGTATTACCAAGTCACCCATATGCGAAATATGTTATTCAGGGCACCAAAACCAAAATGCTTGGACGTGATTTTCTTTGGCTTACAATGAATGAACGGGGGGTCAAAAAGAAGATGATGAAATCAGTTGTTGGGGTACTTGGAAAAGATATGAGAATGAAAGCGGTTATCCGATTTGATTAAGGTGGTTTAAGTTGGCAAATTCACTCACAAATATTGTACAAGTCCTGCGGTCATTGCTTATTTCTGATTCAGTAGTGGCTGGATTTGTGGGTGATAATATACATACGGCCCACATTTATGATGCTGATGCTGGGACAGTGCCGATGCCATGCTTGATTTTAGAACTTGAATCAGGTTTTGGTATGTATAACAGAACAGTTCAATTTCAAGATTACGACTTGTATGCTTATTCAAAGATAAGCCAAGCCGAAGCGATGCAGGTTTATAATGCCGCCTATGATAAGCTACAGGCGTGCAGGTTGTCATTAGATGGTGTTAGTACCAAAGGCTTGATAACTGAACGTAGTAGGCCAGTTAGTGGTTATAACGACCGGTTAATGTCGTGGTGGGTCCGTGGTTCTTGGCATGTGGCGGCAGCGGGATAAAATGATAACTCGCGGCATACAACCAAATAAAGACAAGCCAGCTCATCTCTTCTGTTGTGGTGAGGAGATATACACCGTTCCGGCAGGTAAAGAATTATTAATGGGCGGGCGCACCAACCGTAAGTCGGTAAGAGCGTCCATTAAATGTCCAAGATGCTCAAAGCTCGTGGTTTTGTGTTTGGTGGATGGAGCAGCATAATGGCAACTGTAGATGATAGATTAGGTAAACTTGAGCGACATATAAGAGGTATGGATCAAGAGATAAATACGCTATCGGCGGTGGCAGCAGCGATGCAGAATAAAGAGCAGAGTGATCCTGATGATTCATCTGGTAGTGCTAACCCAGACCACATTTGGGTGTGTCGTAAGTGCAGTGCGCGTCTTGGCTTTTATGATCCAGTCGAAGATATATTGCGTGTTCGTTATAAAGATTTTGTTACCTATATACATATTGGTACTGGTGGATTTGTGAAGGTGCTTTGTAGATCATGTTCCGAAATGAATAAGGCCACATGGGAAGAGGCAAACTCTCAAGAAATGAGTGTTCGGAAAAGAGCCTAATCAAATTAATGTGCAGGGTAGCATTGGAAGGCCACCCGTGCTATCGTTTGTCAAGACGCCGCATTAGGTGCTACAGTAGAACATACACTTTTGTAAAGAAAGGAGGGCGTAATGCCTTTGAATATACCTACTGGTAGTACTACCGATATTAGTTTTGGACCAGCAATTTTGTTTCTTGGAATTGCAGGTACAACACCAACTGTCGATGTAGGATTCATCAGTGAAGATGGCGTATCTTTTGAAATTTCAAATGAAACAAAAGATATTATGCAGGGAAACCCCAAACTAATTGAGTATACGTTTAGCCAACAACAAGGTGTGATGGTTAGCTTGTCCTCTATTGAATGGGATTTTGATAACTTTACCAGAGCGATTGGTGCTGGTGTGACCGCTGCCCCTGCGGGCGCGGAGACATTCTCTTATGGTGGCGATCCGATCGTAACGACAGTGGCGATCCATGTTCAGCACCAGATGGCAGTTTCGGGTAATACCCTGAATTGTTATGTTTGGAAGGCTGCATCAGAAGCCGGGTACGCAATTGCTATGGGTGCTGATGAGCACACATTTGAGTACAAATGGAAGGCGCAACGGTCTACTACTGACTGGGCTGGTGTTACGCTGCCATCTAATGAGCAGCTTGTCAAAATTGAGCGAGTGACCTGATAGTTACCCTATAAGTATCAGGACCATCTGGTTCCTTCTTCGGTATCATGCTATTCTAGCATAGCCTATTGATGCCGAAGGAGGTACAGGTGACTAATGAATCTACGGTGATAGCCGAACCAGAAGATATTGCACAGCAAACCCCGAATATGGATCTCCAGCAATTACTGGATGTTCTTGTTCCACCAACAAATATTAAGATTACCGACATATTTGGTAATGAATACAGTATTCCATCTGCTTGCTCCGCACGAGCGCAAGTTAAAATACTACAACAGCTTAATAAATTGAAAAATAATGAAGCTGTCCAAAGTGCGCTGAAAGATGGGTTAGATTTCAACGAGATTTCTGAATTGGTTGGAATTATTGTGGGCGTTGCCGCAGACCCCGAAGTGATGGAGGGTATTGCTAATGCTTTCGCCTTGGCTCACCCAAAGCCATACCGATCTACATGTGCCACAGCAAAAGAGCAGGATGTTGAATATCAAGATGCGGCAGATCTCTTTTCTGTTGAGGAGCTGGCAGGAGCCGTTGTCCCTTTATTTATACGCCTAGTTCGGAAAGGCACGAGCGCAATAGCGACTCTGAATCAGGCGACAGCAGGGATAGCATAACAGATATTAAAAATATCTTGGGGGTTCTGCTATCAGCAGGACATACCCTAGACGATATTTTGGATATGACTTGGGCGCAGATACATTTGTCTGCGGAGTCTATTTTGCTTCATAAAACTGAAGCACTTAATATGGTACTAGAGCCAGTTATAACTATCCTTGGTGGTAAGTTCAAAAAGAGCAAAATCACAAAGAACAATCAGGGTAAAAATAATCGTAATACAAAGATGACTCCCGCACAAAAGGAACAGATGCTCATTCATCAGTTTCGTGCTGTTGGTGTTCCAGTTATTGATACATAATAGTGTAGAATACCTTCGGAGATAATCAAATGTCTGCTTCTGGCGTACTTGGAAAACTAAAAGTCATATTAGCTGTTGATGCAACGCAGATGCAGAAGGGCTTGGATCAAAGTAAAAGCGGCCTAAAGAAGTTCGGCCAGCAGATGAATAGAATCAGCGACGAGGTGAACCGAGTTTTCGTTCGGAGTATGGTAGCGGGTACAGCGGCTCTGACTGCATTTGGGGCAGCGTCGGCAAAGGTTGGATCGGATTTTGAAGCGGCTATGGCGTTTGTTGGAGCCACAGCTAATTCAACCGGCGTTGAGATGAAGGCTCTTGAAAAAGAGGCTAGGGCAATTGGTTCTAGTACCTTATTTTCTGCTCGACAGGCAGCGGAGGGAATGACTGAATTTGCTCGTGCCGGTATGACAACCAATGAGATTATTAGTGCGTCTAGGCCAGCCATGTTGCTTGCAGGTGCAACAATGACTGATATGGCGACTGCCACACAGGGTATGTCAGCCACGCTTAAACAGTTTGGATTAGATACGACAGAAGCAAGTCGGGTATCAGACGTTTTGGCACTTGCAACTCGGAGATCGTTATTTAACCTAACCGGGTTACTTACTGCTATGAAGTACGGTGGACCACAGGCCCGTGCTTATGGCATGTCTCTTGAAGAAGCCGTCGCCGGAATGATGGAGTTTAGAAATATTGGTCTAGAGGCGCATCAGGCCGGTGTCTATTTCCGAATGATGTTAGCTAAAACCGGTAAGGTTACTCCAGAGGCGGAAAAGGAACTAAAGAAGTATGGATTAACTACTGAAAGTATTAGCCTTAAAACAAATAATTTTGCAGGCGTTCTTAAAAATCTAGCCGACGCGGACATTCCAAAGGCCGCTGGTGCTATGGAGCGAATATTTGGTGTCCGTGCTGGCCCGGTTGTGCAGGTTCTCGTGGAGAACATGAAGCAGGGCAAGGATGAATTTAACGAGTTTACAGCCGCATTAATTTCTTCTGGTGGTACTACGGAAGAAATGTATAACCGTATTTTGGATACGGTTCAGGCGCAATTTACGATTATGAAGTCGGCGTTTGAAGAATTGATGATCGTTATATTTCAAACGTATGGCCAAGCATTACAAGAGTTTTTTGGTCAACTAGCAGAAACTTTGGCATTTACCGCTGAGTACCTTTCCAGAAGCAAGCAGTTGGGTAGTGGTGTTTCTGATATGCTCCAATCAATGACTGAATGGTTAGGCAGGAACAAGGCTTTTTTTGCCCAATTCATTGAGGATACGGTAACCCTTATTGGAACATTAATATCTGTAATGATTGTGGTAGCGCGACATGCTCGGATAATTATTGCTCTTTTAGCCGGTGCTTTTGTTGCGTCTAAAGTGTACACATATACATTAGCAATTGTTGCGCTCGGCACTGCTTTTAAGGGTATGGCCACAGCGATTCTTGCGGCTAGAGCAGCGGGAATTGCTGCGATGGCTACTGCTGCTGTTGCCTCTGGTGGTACATACGCCATAGTTCTGGCTATTGGTTCAGCGATTACTGCTATAGCCACAGCACTTTATATGATTCCCGGTGCCTCTAATACTGCTATTTCATCACTGGATAAATTTTTAGCTATAGATGAAAAGCGTAAGGCGAATGAACTCAAGGGATATAAAGAAAGCGAGAAGGGATCTAAAACTTATATTGCGGCGTTACGGCAAGAGTTAATCGCGCAAGGGGATTTAGATTCAACAACTGAATCGCACATGCGAAATTTAGAAAATATGACTGGCACTCAAATGCAAAACAGCGTTGCTACGGGAACGTGGATTGATGTGATGCGGGAGGGCGAAAAGGTAACGTTATCTCAAGCATTAGTTTTTGATTTGTACAGTAAGGGTACAGAGGAAGGAATCAAGCTTCATGGTGAACTTCAAAAAACTATAAAAGATGAAACTAATGAGATAGCAAAGTTAGCTTCTGAAACCGACTTTATGATGCGTAAGGCAAAAAACTATAATGAGCTTATTAGCCGGTCAATGGGTGCTTGGACATCTAATGCTGACCTCCGTAGTAAGTTTCATCGTCGATTCAAGGTAAGCCTTGATGAAGTAGAAGCAAAAGAAAAGGCGAATGAAGCTAAATTAGTAGAGAGACGAAAAAAACTAGAGGGTCTAGCTCGTACATACCACGAGCAAGAGCTTCGTATGCAGAGACAGAGCGCAGATGCAACAGTACAAGCTGCTAATACAGAAATAGAGTCAAATAAGCGAGTTAGCAAAGAGCATGAAAAGTTAATTGCAAAGCGCATAAAGGCGGAACTCAAGTTAGCACAATTTCAGAAAAAGTTGGCTCGTGAAAAAAGACTTTTAGATAGTCATGGATTATTGGAAAGGAGATTTCAACTAGAAGATGAGCTGGAAGCACACCAAAAGTTAGTTGATGAAGTTACTAAACTTTATAAAGAGGGCCATGCGAAACGTGAAGAAATAGAACGGCAAGCTATAAGAACACGCGGAGAAATAATTACCAAGTCGATAGCAGAATTTTATTCTGAAATGAGACAGATGCGAGAGAAGCTGGTTGCAGAAGATCATGAAAATGCAGCAGTAACAGAAAAAGAGAAGCGGAAGGTAGCAAATCAGGCAGAGTTAGATGATCTAAAACTCCAAAGAGACAAAGCTGTAAAAATGTACGAGGAAGGTGCATTAGAACGGATGGACATTGATTATGCTTATGCAGAGGCCAGAGCTAAACTACGAGATACGCACGCGAAACGTGAACGAGCCATTGAAGCACAGGCCCGTGAGGAATTTCGCAACACACTGCAAAGTGAGTCAGAAGATTTAGCAAAAGCACTAATGGGTCCACGCCTAGCGTTGCAATTAGATTATGCAAAACGTGTAGCCGAGATGCGTAAAGTTCATGCGTCCAAAGAACAACTTGAGATTGCTGCAACTATTCATCGCCTAAAGTTACGTCAGCTTGCAAAAGAAGAGTTTGCAGTTCTGAAGAGCATAAAAGATCGGGGGCGTAAAGCTACGAAGTTAGAGTTATTATCCGAGCGTGCAGGTTTTGGGATTTTTAAGAAGTTCTTTAAGTCCCGCGCAAAAATGAAGGAGCGTGAACATAAATTAGAACAAAAGCGTCTTGAGTATAAAAACTTAAAAGATACCTTGACTCGTGACGAACAAAAAATGGCAGAGCAGGAGATGGCTAACGAAGCCTTTGCCATATGGAAGGAGAAAATAGGAAAGATCATCAAGGTGATCGGAGATATTGGGAAGGCCGTAGCAGCAACTGTTAAGGGGATGACCGCTATAGCCAAGAAGGGTGCGGAAACATTTAAGTTTTTTACTGGTTTTGAATTTGATTTGCGTGGGATTGTAAGTGAGTTCGCTGCTGCATCTTCTGAAATGGCATCCAAGGGTGCGACAATGGATGTTAAAGCGGAGGCTGCTAAAAAGGTATCAGAATTAGTTAGTAATGCCACAGGGTTTATGAAGATGGCGGTGGCCGCTGTTCCGGCGTTGCTGCAAGAGCTTACGGCCCAGTTGCCGGGGCTATTCAATGAATTTGTGGAGATGGTCCCACAGATCATCCAAGGCTTTGCCGATAATATCGGCAACCTAGTTAAAGTTATAGTAGACAACATCCCGGCGATGATAACAGCGGTATTGAGTTCCCTACCTAACCTTGCGACGGTGTTGGCAGATGCAATTACTACAATAATTGCAGCACTCCCAGCAATATTAGATGCGATTATTGCAGAGTTACCAGCAATATTAGATGCATTATTGGCTGGATTGGTTCAAATCATTTTGCAGCTGGCGGATACGCTTCCAGTTCTTATTGAGCAAATTGTGGGGATTATTCCAATAGTGCTCGAGGCCGTTATTGGTGCGTTGCCAGAGTTGCTTCCAGCGTTGGTGCGATTGATAATGCGTGTAGTTATATCATTACTACAGGCCATACCAGACCTCTTGGATCATATATTTGAAGCTATCCCAATGCTTATTACTGCGCTTATGGAGGCGTTGCCAGAGATATTGGTAGAATTAATATCAATGTTGCCAAAGTTGATCGCTGCTGTACTCGCCCTGATACCGAGAATCGTTATAGGGATCGTTAAAATGATCCCAAATATTATTGCATCGTTTTTTACTGCATTTTTTGGGGAACTTCTTCCAGTAATTCCAAAGATAGTAATGATGATAGTCAAGTCTGCATTAATGGCAATCATAGAGGGAATGGAAAAAATTGGACAAGCAATTGGCGATTTGTTTAGGAGTAAGGAAGGGAAAAAGAAAGCGAAAGCTCGTCGCGATGAACGTTCAAGAGATACAGAAGAACAATTAAGAAATGAGTTTGCTGGGGAAGTTGGGCTAGAGAGCTTTTATTCCGGTATCAATTATGTCCCGTCAAATATGCGGGTAAATGTACACAAAGGCGAAGCAATTATACCGGCAGATAGAAACGCGGCTCGGTCTAGGGGTGGTACACAGCAGCCCCTCGCTGGTGCGGGTGGATCAGGCTCTATGGGCCAGTCAGCACCTATAGATATTGCTATTATGGCCGAGGGGCGATTGTTGGATGCGGTACAGGTGACCGCTATGAAGCGTGGTAATGCGCCCGGTATTTCAAAACAGCTAACACGAGCGTCTGGTGTTACTGTAGGATTAGATCGCGGACGTTTTAATTACTGGACCAAGAGTTCATAGGGGCGAGGCATGTCAGGTGGGCCTAATAGTTATATTGTTTTTCCAGATCCTTGTCTGACTGGTAGTAAAAATATCGATTCAATTGAGCCTGTGGCAGCAGGTGAATATGTTGGTCCTACAGATTCCGAAAATGATAATCGAGGAAGTCTTGTTGCAACTATGCAAGGTAAGTATGTAGAACCCGGCTATACTACTTTAACAGCGGAAAATAAAAAGTTTGATCTGCGCGTTCAGGTTGCTGGTGGGACTAATGGTGGAACATGGGCGCATAGGCCAAATAAAACCAGTACTGTTGGTACGATAGTATCCGATAAAGTAGGGTCTGGTGAGATAACCGTAGGGACTCAATTAGTGGTAAATGATGTAGAGACTCCACTTACTAGGTATAAAGATCCCTATACGCCACTACCTGTTCAACCAGCTACTTCCGCTTTAGCAAAAGCGATTGCGATTAATGAAAATACTGAACTTCACGGAGTAACCGCAACCGGTAATGCAGCCGAAATTGTGTTTGATGTTCGCATAGGCGGTGGTATATTGGCTAATGGTGAACTAATCATCAATGATGTGGACTTACTGAATGGCGCGGGTCCAGTTGGATACGTTGTTAATGATGGTACGATCACGTTGCGTAATGCTATTAATGCGCATACTGGAACACATGGCATTACCGCTAGTACAGTTTCCACTGGTTCAACGGGTACAGATCGGATTCTTGTGTTGACTGGAACCGATGTCAACCTAGATACTGGGGCAAGTTTAGGGTTGTTTGTAGATGCGGCGGCGGCAGCGGGATTAGGGTGGACGGGAGGAACGACTACTATTCATAGAGCTGGTATTACACTTTCTAGTAATACGCATATCGACCTACGACCATCTAGTGATCTTTCTGGTGTTTTAGGGATCAATTCTGAAATAATCTTTCGATCCCAGATAGCGGGTGGAACAATTTTTAGTGGACAGCTTCTTATAAATGACTTTGATCTTGTTGGTCCCGGCCCATTTTTATTTACTACGAATGATGGAACTAGTGCGTTGCGTAATGCAATTAACGCACGGACCAGTATACATGGGATCACAGCATCACTAGATGGAACTACAAGGTTAAAATTAACGGCAACAAGTGGAAATTTAAGACTATATGTTGATCCAACTATGCATGTCCCGCTTGGATGGGTAGGTGATGTAAATAGCTTACATTCCGGTGATGGTTTTGAAGCCAATAAAAATTATTATGGATACAATGAAGAACGTTATGTCCATTTTTCACATGGTGGTTTGCTTTCGACCGGCTGCGACGCTGCTTCCGGTGCGTTTATCCCACGATTAAATCGAGAAGTAATCTATACCGCAGAGGATACGGTTGGTGATGTGGCAACAATCAATGTTGCGTATAGAAACATTGATAGTGCTAATTCAGGCTGGACCCAAAGTATTATTAATTTTAATCAGAAAGACTTTTGGGGTATTGGCTATACATTAGATGTATTCAAAGTTTGTGCTATGGGTGATGGCACGCTACGAATGATGAGCCGAACCGATCGTAATGATATTAATATATGGTGGTCGGAAGATGGCGTAAAATGGGAACTGCTATCAGCTGATGTTGCCTCAAAGTATTTAGATACTTTTCCAGTAAACTATGAATCCTTAAAGATGGATAGTAGTGGCGATTATCTTCGTCTTGCTTGGATAGATTTGATAGCGGGCACTACTACGAACTATTTTAGAGATATCGTATCTGCTGATGGTGGTGCTTCGTGGATTGAGCCACCAGATGCTATGACACCAGCAATCGCAGAGAATGGCGACAGCATAGACCAGCATGTGTTTACGATGGCTGGACTTCGGGATGACTCTGGTACATTTTTATTGCATTGGATGGATGCTCTACAACAGCTACAGACTGGAATTGCGACAGGTACAGGTGCATTTGTAAATGCTAATCTAACTAGGGGTACTGGTGTTCCATCGGCATTAACAAAAGCTCATATTGCCGCTGTACGAGGCCAAGATTATTACTGGATGATATTGTGTTATTATATAGTCCCAAGCGTTAATACTGAATGGCATCGTACCGGTTGGGAATTTGTTTTATGGCGCATTAATCCAAATACTCCATTAACTGATTGGACTAGCAATAACTATCTTACTGGCTCACAGGGAACGATAAGGTTTGTTCCCTGCTATATGAACCTGATTAATTGCCATAAATATTTATCGTTTTTCGCGGGTGCCCTAGATGCCACCGATGATCCATCATTGTTTACAGCAAATAATAGAACGATCTATTTCCGACTGGGTGGTTGGGATATGTCTCCGATTGCAAATTATACGGAATACCGGGTAGAGAGTTCTCCTAATATGTATACGGAGTCTAGTCCTTACCCATTACCTATTGTAGCGTGGCAGATTCCATTTGGAGTTGTTGCGGGTGCTGGAGGCAATGTGTCTCCCGGTTCTCCTTGGACGAGAACAGTTAGTCAAGTATCTAGTAATTATAATTCGTGGAGACAGCGGCTTTCAGATAATCCTGCATTTTTTGGGCAATTCTATATCAATGAGCTTGATGATACGACATGGTCCACTACGCCACCATCTGATACCCAACCAACATGGATGCCGACCACCGACCAGCAGGGCGGGGTTGTTATTGAGGCGGAAGTAAAGAC
>Ga0233412_10000222_pt1 | contig 33681 bp, 31 predicted proteins | sample Na_anoxic_4_MG_FD_180667 | JGI IMG/M metagenome (GOLD analysis project Ga0233412, IMG submission 180667) | Seawater microbial communities from Saanich Inlet, British Columbia, Canada - Na_anoxic_4_MG | ecosystem: Environmental > Aquatic > Marine > Inlet | place: Canada: British Columbia... | reverse complement strand
CTTTCTTTGAGATTGTCACGCTCACGGAAGAGAGAGAAATATTTGGACAAGTCGAAGCGAGATTTCAACTAAGTGCCAAATGTATCAAATCGCGGAAGGGGTTAATGAGTTTCAAAGTAGTTTCTTAGAATATTAATTGAGGCTTTCGCAATTCCGTGAACTATTTATTATGTGATAAAGTAATATAGATTTAGAGGAGAATCCCTTAGATGTCAGTTAAAAAATTTAAATTTGTGTCCCCAGGCGTATTTACGCGAGAGATCGACAATTCCCAACTGCCAGCAGTTGAGACACCCTCGGGCCCAATAGTTATAGGGAGACTGCCACAAGGCCCAGCAATGGAACCAGTAAAGATTGATTCTTTTTCTCAATTTGTTGAAGTGTTTGGCAATCCTGTTCCGGGAAAAGCAACAGGAGATGTGTGGCGCGTTGGAAACTATCAAGGTCCGACCTATGCTTCATACGCAGCACAGGCTTATTTAAGAAATAGTGCCGATTCTATGAGCATTGTTAGACTAGCTGGATTAGCTAGTGAAGATGTCGGTACAGGAGGAGAGGCCGGCTGGACTGTCCAAGGTGACGTATCCGCCTCGGTATTATCAAATGCCGGCGCATATGGAATGTACCTCTGTGCCTCGGGATCTGGCGCCAAGAATGCCTATCTGGCTGCAATTTGGTATATATATGACGGTGGAGCCGTAGGGCTTTCCGGAACTCTTGCAGAAGGAGGCACCCTGACTGGTGGTGTCGGTGGACTAATCGACCCATCAAGCGATATTGGCTCTTCAAAAGGCCCAGATTATCAGGCTTATATTAAAGACACATCTGGCGCCGAAGTTTATAAGACAACCTTTAACTTTGATCCTTCTTCTAGAACATTTATTAGAAAAGTATTTAATACAAACCCCCAGACACTAGGCGGTGTTTTGCCGGCCGGCTCTTATAACCTCGGGGAAAGTGTTTATTGGCTCGGAGAGACTTATGAGTCCTTCATCCAAAAGCAACTTGATTTAGGAAATCTTGATGATAGCGCATATGGTTTGATAATGCCATTCGATAAAGCGGCTAAAGCAGACTATACTCAAGATTTTACAAAGGCAAAAACAGGTTGGTTCTTCTCACAAGATCTATCAACTGCAACGGGATCCTATCTGCCACAGAATATGCAGAAACTATTTAGACTTCATGCAACAGAACCTGGAAAATGGGTTCAAGATAATATAAAAGTTTCCATTCAAGGTCTCACTTATTCAAGAAGCACAACTGGCGCAAACAATTATAGTTCGTTTACCGTCGTTCTTCGCAAGGTAGATGATACTGACAAAGTTGTTAAAATTGTAGAGCGATTTTCAAATGTTAACTTAAATCCGTTATCAGATAATTACATTGCAAAGAAAATTGGTGATAGGTATAGCGTCTGGGATCAATCAGTAAAATTAATGAGAGAGTATGGAGAATATTCGAATGCATCTAAATATGTAAGAGTAGAAGTTAACGATACCGTTAGAAATGGTATCGCAAATGCGGATTTCCTACCATTTGGAGTAAACGGCCCAGACAAATTTGTAGATGTTGGTGTCAGCGCGTCTATCGATCCTGCAACGATCGTAGAGGATACGACAACTTCACCAGATAATCTGTCTGGATCGTCGCCAGGAAATACGATTGCCACGGGCTCGACTATTACTTCATATGCGGCAACATTAAAATTCCCAGAAATGATACTCAGGAATTCATCTTCTGCCGGCAATTTATATGCCGAAACGGATGCCTATTTCGGCATGACAGCCGCGCCTTATTTAGAGAATTCAACATTGGCGTATGCCAGTTCCGTCCCCGGAACCGGATATCCAGATTATGTATACTCTCTTCCAGCCGGCGTGACCGACGCAATGGTAGAGCCAATGTGGAGATTTTCGTTAGATGATGTGGTCCAGCCGCTTGGTAAAAATTACGCTCACTATTCAGCTTCAAGTAGAGCAGCGGGTACCTCGTATTCCGCCACAGGAAGCTGGAGAGACGTTATAGACTCTGGATGGACTCGTTTTACCGCGCCACTATACGGCGGGTTTGACGGACTAGAGATCATAGAAATCGAGCCGTTTAGGAACTTCTTGCTCGATGCCGATTCAAATAGAAATACCAATTACGCAATGAATACACTTAGGACCGCTATAGAAGTTATCGCGGATCCCGAAACAGTTAATTGTAATATGGTAACTATTCCAGGCATTACTAATACAAACATTACAACAAATCTTGTTGAAACCTGCGAAGACAGGGCCGACGCACTAGCACTCATCGACATTCCCGAAGTTTATACACCATTTACTGAAACTTCCGCAGCATATTCCGATCCTGCTAGTCGAGCGGGAACCGTCTCTCAAGCGGTTTTGAATTTAGAAGAAAGGCAAATTGATAGTTCTTACGGATGTACTTACTACCCTTGGGTCCAAATTCAAGATACTGTTACCACGAATAATCGCTTGTGGGTACCCCCTTCTGTTGTCGTCTTGGGGACGCTCGCTTCCTCTGACGCAGTTTCAGAAGTTTGGTTTGCACCAGCCGGCTTTAATCGCGGCGGCTTATCTGGCGGTTCGTCAGGCTTGCCTGTTTTGAATGTTAGTCAAAGATTGACTTCAAAAAATCGTGACACACTTTACGATGCGAACATTAATCCGATTGCATCTTTCCCGAATGAGGGAATCGTAATCTTCGGACAGAAAACTCTTCAAGTAACACCGTCTGCTTTAGATAGAATTAATGTTAGGAGAATGTTGATTTTTGTTAAGAAGCAAATATCCATTTTTGCCAACACTATCTTATTTGACCAGAATGTCGAAGTTACTTGGAATAGATTCAAGGCACTCGCAGAGCCGTTCTTGGCAAGTGTAGAAACAAGACTGGGCTTGAGTGATTACAGATTGGTTTTGGATAATACAACAACTACACCAGATTTGGTTGATCGTAATATTATGTATGCCAAAATTTTCCTGAAGCCCGCCAAAGCAATCGAGTTTATCGCACTTGATTTTGTAATTACAAATCAGGGTGCAGGTTTTGAGGATTAAAATGGAAAAAACAACTATATATAATAGAATGGGAGATTTTAATTATGGCAGGTGCTAAAGAATTTTGGACAAGCGCGGAAGTCGATCCGAAAAGAAAATATAGATTTAAAGTTGAACTATCTTCTGGGGCCGCAACAGGAACTGCCCTAGAGACTGCTGGTGTAATTTGGTTTGCGAAAACTGTCGATAAGCCTGAAATAACCATTAATACTGGTGAAGTTAACTTTATGGCCCATAAATTTTATTATCCTGGTACAGTAGAGTGGAATGAGGTTAATCTAGTACTGGTTGATCCCGTTATGCCAGATGGTGCACGAGCAACCACTAAATTGCTTGAAAATATGGGCTATCTTGGTCCTAAAAATGCCGCTGTAAATCCCTCCTCTCCCTCCAAAATACATGCTTTCCGAGTTATAATTTCTCAAATTGATTCAGTAGGAAGTGAAATCGAAAAGTGGACACTAAATAACGCAATTTTGACAAAATTGGGATTCGGTGACTTGGATTATACTTCTGAAGACTTAACGGAAATTTCTATGACATTTAGATATGATTGGGCTGAATTGGAAGCCGGCGGAAGCACGGGTATCTTCGGCGGAAGTCAAGGGCCTGTTTAAGGTTTTAAAATTTTAAAATATAGCAATATAAACATAGAGGTGAAAATTGGCTAGAAATACTAAGGGGAGGCTCGGCAAAGACCTAGAACCTTCAACCCCTTCAACTCCTGACTCTGTTGCAGCGCTGACAGAGGGAGGACTTAATTTTGCAACACCAACGGATTTTGTGGAATTACCATCGCAAGGAAGGTTTTATCCACCTGATCATCCTTTGAGTGGTGAAGAAACAATTGAAATTAAATATATGACTGCAAAAGAAGAAGACATTTTATCTTCTAAGACACTTATAAAGCAGGGTGTCGCCCTAGAAAGACTCCTTAAAAGTATTATTATTGATAAGAGAATCAGGCCAAGTGAGATGCTTACCGGAGATAGAAATGCAATATTGATTGCTTCTCGAATAACGGGTTACGGGCCAGAATATAACACAAAAATAAGCTGTCCTTCGTGCATGCAAACTGGAGATTATGAGTATGATCTTTCGGAAGTGGTGGCAGAACCGATTCAGGACGATGAAGAAGTCACCTGGACAGAAGAAAACACAATGCTCATCAATTTGCCTTTGACAAAAATAGAAGTCGAAGTAAAACTATTAACTGGCAAAGAAGAAATGCACCTAGCTAGACTTCAGCAGTCTAAACAAAAAAAGAAGTTGTTAGAAACAATCTTAACAGATACACTTAAGACAATCATAGTTTCTATTAATAAAGATTCTTCTAAAAGTATATTGGATGAATTCATCGGCGGAGTCCCGGCAAAAGATCTCCATTATCTGAGGGCGGTTTACGCAAGAAATACTCCCAATATTGATATGTCACACGACTTTGAGTGTGATAACTGTAATTATCGAACGGTCCTGGAGGTGCCGTTTACTACGGACTTTTTTTGGCCTAAGTGATGAATACATAAAAAATGTTTATGAAGAATTCTTTGCAATGAAATATTACGGAGGGTGGAGCTTTATGGAAGCTTACAACCTTCCCATCTTGATTCGCAGGTGGTTTTTAAAGAGACTTGCAGAAGAAATTCAAAAAGAAGCAGACCAAATGAAAAAATCCCAGAGATAAACTATATTTCTTGGATTTTTTACTATTTAGAGTAAAGGAATATTTTATCATGGCCAAGAAGAATATATCGGGAACAAAGCAATCTGTCGCGCTGTGGACGGATATCGATCCGTATAACTATAATTCTAGCATCCAAGAACCGGTTCAAAAATTTAAATTTGTTGTTGATTTATTTCTTTACAAGGGCACCATCAATAAGGATGGTACTATTTCAAATCCCAAGCAGTGGCGACCAGCCCAACATTTTATTAAGTCCATCGATCTCCCTACTACACAATTGGGTACCTTTGAGAATAAAATGGGTGGTATGAACACAAGCGATTCAGTTTCTCTCCATGCTCAGGACGCGAAGATCGATGATCTTACTATTACCTTTTATTTAACAAGGGCTCTGGCATTATCTTTGAGACAAACTTATTTTACTTATTATGCGGCATTCAAATCAAAGGACAATACTGGAAAGCCGATCGGTAAGTCGGCGCCAGTTATCTTTCAAACCGGAGGAATGGGCACACTAACCGTCCAAGAATATTTCAGAAGAAAATCTAGAATAGTCGTAACGTTGATTAGTTCGACAACGACAGCGAGACATTTCGATCCCGTTGTCGCCACGGAACGAGATGAACTGCCAAAACCTTTCTTCCGGCCTGGGGTTACTTCAGAAACAACTCAGATTACTTATTATAATATAACTCCCATAAGTTTAGATTTAGGCGAGTTAGCATATGGAGATTCTGAAATAGTAGAAGCTAAAATGGTATTCAATATCGGGGCTTTGGGAATCGGTGCAGAAGAAGAAACAACTCTAATAGCAGACCCGAACGCCCAAAACGGCGGCATCGGCGTCGGCGTCGGCGCAGGAGCCGGAGGTGGTACCGATTCCGACGCGGCCGAAATAATTGTAGTACCCCAACCCACCGGCACAGATGAATCATAAAATAGGAAAATAAATTATGGAAGAACAAATTTTAGAAATAGATTTAGAAGAATTGAAAAAGAACCAAAACCAGCTTAATGAAAGTTGGTTGGCTATGTATGGAAATGTTATTGAAATGATCTTAAAAGAAATGTTTGGGATGCCAATTTTTGGATCTTCAAGCTATATAAAGGGGAAACCCCAAGATGTTCGTGACTTTGCCAGAGCCGTTGGAAATGAAAAGAAGTATGTCCAAATGGCGAAAGAATATGGATTAAATGATCCAAAAACTTATAAGCAAAGAGGCAAGCTTCAAAAGGCGATTCAAGGATTTGAGAAGAGAACAGGGATTAAGTGGCCCTTTAAATAGAGGGAACAGGAATTTTTTAATTAATGGCAGACGACGATACCAAATCAATAGACGAAATTAACGAAGAGTTGGACGCGACTCGAAAGTTAATCGCGGCAGAGACAGAAGAAACCGAATTAAAGAAAGATCTTATCCGCCGTCTTAAAGAATTAAAAATCCTGCAAAAAGAATATGCAGAATCTATCGGTACGACGGTGGAAGGTCTTAAATCCCAAGCCGAAGCGCTTCACGGCTCAACCGAAGCGGGCGCAGGTTTAGCTGGGGGCCTCGGCAAACTTATTGGGATTAATAAAGGTTACAACGATACTCTTGCTGGCCAACTAAGCGCCACCATGGCCAGCACAGTTCAGCAAGGTAAATTTAAAAAACAGTTGAAGGCAACTTTTTCTCCCGCGAATTTAATAAACAATGTCATGCAGAAAATGATACAATCATCTGCGGATTTGGCCATCTCTACCGATCGCGCCATGGTAAACTTTAATAAATCAACTGGCGCCCTAAGAATGTATCAACACCAGATGGTAAATCTTGAAAAGGAGCAATTTAGAAATAATATTACCATAGAAGATGTGGCAGAATCATATGGATCAATGGTTAGAAATGTGGGCAACTTGCATACAATGTCCGAAAAATCTCAAGAATCCCTAGCCCTCACAACGGCTACCTTACAAGAACTGGGCGTAGATGCCGATACTACTACATCAAATATTAATTCTTTAACAATGGGTCTTGGAATGAGTATGGAACAAGCCACAAAAACCCAACGAGAGATGCTTGTTTTAGCTCAGGCCATGGGAAAGCCTCCATCGGAAATGGCGAAAGAATTTAATGCATCATTGCCAAGACTTGCAGCTTTCGGAAATAAAAGCGCAGATGTTTTTAATAAAATGGCAAGGAACGCCAAGGCAGCAGGAATATCCGTTGACGCGATGTTGAGAATCACAGAGAAATTCGACGAATTCGGATCCGCCGCCGATTCGGTTGGAAAGTTGAACGCGGTTCTTGGTGGTCCTTATCTTAGTTCATTGGAAATGTTAAGAAAAACCGATCCTACAGATAGAATGAAAATGCTTTCAGACGCCACCAGACAGGCGGGAAAATCATTTGACACAATGGGTTATTATGAAAGAAAAGCAGTCGCAGATGCAATGGGTCTTTCAGATGTCAACGAACTGGCCTTGGTTATGGCTGGAAAATTTGATCTTGTTGGAGATAATGTGGCGAAAACCTCATCAGAAATTGAAGCTCTGGCGATGCAAACTCAAGAATTCAATACTGTCGCTGATGTTGGAAGACAGGTGATGCGTATGTTTGCGGTTCAAATGGGCCCAGTTATTATGGGCATAAAGAAAATGATGGGTGGCTTCATTCAATTAGTTAATTATTTCCCCGTTGTTAAAGTGGCCTTCGCCTCGCTGGCAATTGCGATCGCGGCGGCAATGACAGCCATCGCCGTTTCCATCGCAATTGCGTCAGGCGGCACTTTCGCCGCTTTCCAGGCAGCCACTGCTGCTATCTCCGCACTCATCATAGCCATGGCGATGTTGTATTCTTATGTGGGAAATTTGGGAGATATTTTTGATAGCACTAACTTAACAATATCAGCGCTTAAAGTGGGGTTACTGCTTATGGCCTCCGTCATGGTCCCAATATTCGCCCCTATATACGCCCTCATTCAAGTATTTGTATATTGGAATGAGATAGTGGATTATACCATGGGATTACTCGCTCGGTTTGGAAAAGAAATAGGAGAAGTAGCCGATAGATTTTATGATCTTCAAGAAAGATTCCAGGCTCTTTCAATTTTTCAGGGCGAAGCAACTGACTGGATGTGGTATTTCACCACAGCGCTAGAGTATGCTCTTCCATACATTGTTGATGCGGCAGTTTCCATTGGTTATATGGTCGCCAATATGATTGATATCACCCTCACCCTGTATGAGCTTCTCGACAGCCTCTACTTCTTCCATCTTTTGAAGGGCCTCGCCATCGCCGTCGCTGTCAACCTCGGCGTCTTCGTCGCCGCATTAGCAGCAGTGGCTTATATATTCATAAAAGTCGCACAACTTGCGATATGGTTTATGAAGGTGTTAAATCCCCTTTATTGGATATTCCGGAGAATTACACACCTTATCACGAAGGGAGAGAGTCCGTCCACAATACAAGCCCTCCAGTGGACCATCGATCTATTCAAAACTATGGGCAGCGTCATAATGGCTCCAATAAAGGCAATAGGAGCCCTTATCTCAAAATTATCTGAATTCGCCAAGATGATCTTCGGAGGAGGAATCGTTGGAAAGGCTTTCGGGTATTTATCTTCTTTCTTCGGCGGAGGCGATGTGGGAATAAGCGCGACTGCAACCACAAAAACGATAGGCGGCGGCGGCGTCCAAGGTGCTGACAAAGCTCGAAGAGACCAACAACGAGAAAACGCCGAGACGATTGGGATGGAAGTTGGCCGACAAGTTACACTGGCCTTAAATGCACGAGACAAAGATCGAGTACAACAAATAGAACTTATGATTGAGAGCAAAACAAGTTTATCAAATATGTTTGATTTCTTTGCCAAAGGTATGGAACGAAGATTAGCGGGCAAAAGCTCTAATTTCGGATCAGCAGCAGATGCAGCAAGTGCGGGACTTTCCACTAGTTCAAATAGTGGCCAGAAAACAAGGAGTAAGAAATAAATGGGCGTAGGAGTATACATTACAAAATATCCCTTAATAATGACAAAGAGTGACCGAAATCAGGTATTTATCAAGGGGAAGAGTGGTCTTGATAGTTTTTCCATATCATATAATTTAGAGTGGGAAGGGGTCTCCGTTTATGGACGACAGGATCCTATTCAGAGCTATAAATCAAGTGGAGAAACTATGTCTTTAACTTTTCCTTTGGTGATTGATGTCGACTATCGCGAGGTAGCCGCCGACGCCGATAAGGGTACGGTTGCAGTCACTGCCTTGGACGCTTTAAATACTTGGCTTGTGAGAATATCTAAATTGTGTCGGCCAATATATCAAGGGGGAGCTATAAAACAGTCTCCGCTTGTCTTAGTTGTCGTCGGCGCAAACGAGGCCAAATTAAACTGGACCGGTGTTGAAACTACCGCTCAGTTTGGTGGCGCGCCATATATAGTGGCTCCCACAAGTTTAAGCATAGATTTCGGAGATAGAGCCAGAACTATTAGCGCCTTTACTCAAGGAGGTGGCGCACAGAGTACCAATGTTGCAGCAGAAGCCGGCGGGGCCCTGCTCACCGCAACGGGCATAGTTCCCTCTAAGGTCCTTATTACTTTTAGTGGCGCGATTCTCTATCCCGATAGAAGATATCTAGCAATTGCCGCCGCTCGCGGAGCGGATGACTCTAACGATACAGGCGCAAATGCAACGAAGAAAAAAGCTTCCAAAACGGCGGCTGTAACCGCCAACTCCGGCGCCAGCACCACTCCCATCACGCCCAATCCCTCCAGCGATTAATAAAGGAAAATAAAATGTCACTATCAAGATACGCTTCTCAATTTATAATAACAAACAATAGCGAAATTTATGACGAGCTATTTCGTGAAAGGGGGGTTACGAAAATAAATCAATTTGAAACTCCTACGATATATCATCCAGATCTCCAGGAGCTAACAAACATATCCTATGAGACAAAAAGGTGGAAAGTTGGCGATCGCCTCTATAAGGTAGCACACAGATTTTATGGAGATTCAACTTACTGGTGGGTTATTGCACAGTTTAACAACAAGCCAACAGAATCTCACTTTAAAGTGGGGGACATCTATTATGTTCCTCTTTCCATAGAGTCGATATTAGAATACTATAGGATATAAAATAGAGAGTAAAAAATGGCTGACAAATTTAAGAATTTAAAAGAAATCGATGGCTTCGATGAAAAACTGAAGACCGCCGATAATCCGGGATACAGCGCTGGCTTTGATGGTGATAAGATCATAGAGGTGCGCAATAATGGGCTAGCATTTGAAAAAGCTATTAACGCGGTAGATGGGAAAACCGAATATGAGGATCTAAATGCTCTTTACGATGCGAATCTCTCTGGCGACCGCGCGATATTTGACGCAGCAATTGAAGAAACATACGGTAAAGGATCAGCACCAGTTGTCCGAAAACTTATCGAGGCCCAAATAAAGGGCAGAGCGGCCTCTGGCGCCAGACCGCGAGATATTGATTATTTAGATACTGGAATTTTATCCTACGACGTAGCAAACTATTATAATATCCAGAAAAAAGCTGCCGTAGAGACTATAGTCGCGGGACAAGTGGCCATACTTGAAGAAGATGGCATAGAAGGTCCGGCAAGGAAAAAACAAGAAGAAGCGGCACGAGAAGCAGCACAGCGATTTGTGAACGAAGACGAAGACGGCATTCTCACCGACGCCGAGGTGAATGAGTTTACAAGTAAATTAGGAGAGTTTACAAGCCAAGAACTTAAAAAAATTGGAAAATTTGATCATCAAAACTATCTTCTCGGGCATGTAGGGGAGTTGGCGAAACTGTCTAAAGACCGCCGCGCTGTCTTCGCTGCCATCCCTGTCGGCGTCCGCGCGCCCGGACTTGGCGGTATTCGAGAATCTGATGATAAGATTTTATCTTTATATAACACTTCGACAAATCCCATTAGTAAATTAAGAAAAAAAAATAAGGGATATGGTATTCTTTCCCTCCCGACAGAAAAACTATCTCAATTGGTGCCATCCATAAAACTTTTTAAGTTATATACCACAACATCCAAAAAAATCTCAACTACTCATGAAGTAGAAATTCCATTTCCCACAACAAGCTTAATATATGCAAATAGTGGTAAAAATTTTGGTGCATCCAGTGGCATCACAGCAGGAAGCCAAGATCCTAGTAATTTTTTTAAAAATAGAGACGGATTTGGAATAAAATCTTTTGATTGGACGTTAGCCGGTAAAACGGAGGTCACCGCAAAGACAGATATAACGGCCAATTTAAATCTTTATTTCCAGGACTTCGGACAGTTAACAACTCCTAGAAAAAATAAAAAAGGTCAGGTCTTTAGATATCTTGACCTTGTTTTAGAGCAGGACGAAGCCCTGAGGCAGGGAATACAATATTTAAAAATAGTAGTGGGTTGGGCGGTTCCCTTACATCAGGGCCTTGGGTCGTTTACTTCGGAAGAATTAGATATAATAAGAGAAAATAGTATATCCCTAAAAATGACAACCACGGATTATTCTATTGTCTTTAATGATTCTGGAAACGGAACTTTCGAACTAGGCATTGAATATCGGTCTTGGGAAGGAGAATTTACGACAGATACCCTTGTTAATATTTTATTGCCAGACAAGGAAAATTGCAAAATACTGGGAGAACTTTCCAAAGTAATAAGCGATGCGGAAAAGAATAATCTAAAAAAAGTAGGTGAAAAAACCGTAGCAGAATTGCAAACAGAAAGAAACGATATAGAAAGTAAAATGATTCCTGAAACCCATACGAAAATAATGACCCTCCTAACAGACAGCGAATCTATATATCATATGTCTCTTAACCTCAAGGAGGTTTTTGATTTCCAGGGAGTTGATGATGTGACCTCCAGCAATGTTATCACGATCAAAAATCAAAAGGAAGCAAAGGTCATCAACTCGCTAGCTACGAAAATAGCCGCAGGAGAAGAAGAGCCAGAGACGGACGCGGACACAGAAGGAAATGTAGATATCTATTATACTTTTCTGGGAGACATAATTCAGGCAGCTATGATAAATTCTTTGGACGTGGACAAACTCAAGCTTTTAAATAAAAGCGATGCCTCACAAGCTGATTTTATTAAAGTTTTAACCACGGATGTAAAATTTGGAAACGATATTGTTAATATTGCCGATATTCCCATAGATATTAGATTTTTTGCTTCATTCTTTTGGGAAAGAGTCACCAATAAGAAAACAAGCCAAAAAAGCCTTTCGAGTTTCATAGGTGATATGTTGGCTTATATGGTGGAAAACAGGATTGGAGACTTCTTCAACAAACTAGCGGGAGACAATTATGAATTTGAGACTTCGTGGTTTAATTTTGAAAATAAGGTCGTAGGCATACAGGATGCGAAGGCGGCGGCCCTTAAAGAAGGGATAAAATATTCTTATTTAGCTGTATATCCACAGCCGGTGGCAGGTTTCGCCGCCTCATCTCTTATGATAAAAAAGGGCAAATACGCCCACGCTAAAAAGATAGATCAGACACAAGACGGCATATATCATTTCATTTTGGGCGCGGCCGACTCGATCGTAAAAGCCGCCTCTTTTGAAAAAACAGATCTGAAATTCGAGAGGGAGAGAAGGCTTGTTGAGGGATCTTCGCCATTTGCCATTCTGAGGAATGTGTTTCAAGTTAATCTGAGATTATATGGGAATACTCTTTTTTGGCCTGGAAGTTTGGTATTTATTAATCCATCCCAAGCTGTGGGTGACGGTGGACATCCATGGATCCCAGGTTCAATATTTAATATAATGGGATTCGGCGGATACCATCAGATTATAAGCGTTAAAAACTCTATAAGTGATAATACATTTGAAACAACCTTGGAGACTAAATTTATAAATTCAGGGAACCCGCCACAGCCGGCAACCAAAGGCAAGACCACTACTACTACCCCAAGCGGCCTCACTAAAGGCGCCCCCATCGAACAACCAAAGAGCCTCACTCCTGTTCGAACTGAAGGGAATGTCAAAAAGTGAGACACCTTTACAACAGGATTTCTAATTAATGGCTATAAAATATAAAGCGACAAATTCAACAAATTTATTATCTTTATTCGTAGAAAGAATATTGTATGACGCAATTTTTATATCACCCGAAAATGCAGATCAACTTTTTGTTGTACCTGGAGGAAGGCAAAAAGCTTCCGGTGAGGCTACTGGTGTCAAAAATTATTGGGCGTTCGAAAACATCTTATATGGTAAAGTAAATAAAAGCCTGATATGTGTAGCTCCCATAAAAGAAATATTAAAACCTATTGATAGCGATGGAGAGACATTTTATGTCTTTTCAGAGGTGGCCGAGTGTTATTCAACTTTTAGGGATTTTTTTAACTTGAGGGCAAGATATGGCAATCTGGCTGAAGACAATTATTTGCAGTCTCCTAAAATTTTTAAGGCGTTCGAAGATGCAGATATAAATTATAATGTTTATTTGACTAAAAGGGTGTCCAAGTTTAATAAAAATATCTTCTTAGAACAACAAAATAATAAAATAAAAAATATAAAAGATTATTCAAAAAAATTTATAAATGATTTTATGAACAACAAGGGAGATAATATACTAACCAGAACCGCATATCGTTTATCAAATAAAGTTTCTTCAACCTCCGCTGGTCTTTCTATAGAAATAGCCGATCTCGATCCATCAAATAACGCAGATAAACAATTATTCCTCGATTCTCCAAATTTTCAATTTTATAAACAATCAGCAATAAATGCTGGCTTCCTTATTGACAAAAATATTCCCTGGAAATTAAATTTCGATATGTCATCTCCGGTAAACAAAGATAAAATCCGACTCGTCGGTCCTGGTATTGACGCGGCCACAAGTTATTTGACTGAAAATTTTGTTAGAGTTTATCGCGAAGATATCGAGTATTTACTTTCCATGATCGTAATGGGGTATAATTCTTTGGTTAATGATGCTCCATTTTATAGAGAGGGTCTTTGTGTTTTCTCGCGAGAAAAAGTTGATAAAGAAAAGATATTCGAGGAAACGCTAAAAAGAAATTATTGGATTAAAAAGTATATTTCAATAAGGAATAAAGAAGCAGGACATCCATATAGGAACACCGAGATTGATAAAATAATTTTTAATGCCATTGATTTACCAGAAGAGCGCGCAATGGACTATATTGATAAAAAATTTAGATTGCCTTTTATATATGAAGGATCGCTTACCTATGAGCTTTTTAAACAAAATTTTACACAAAATACAAAATTTCCCCTTGACAATTTCTCTGAATATGTTAAAATAGTAATACAAAGAGCGATTAACGAAATATATTGAGGGATAATGCTTTTTCAAACACTTGACGACAAAAAAGATTGCGTCGGAATTTACTATGATGAGCTTCTTTTCAACCAAGAATTACCAGATGACCTGACTCATACATGGTCATATTCGGGATTTCTGAAGGGAAAGGAGATTGAGTACGCAAAACTCTATTGTGGAGGAAGAACCCTCGATATGGTGTGCCCAGAGGCTCTGAGGGACCGCTACAAGAGATCCAGTGATAAACTCAGGGCTTTCATCAAATCTTTTATGACGGCGCGTGTATCGCTCGATGAGAACTGTTTTTTTGATTTAGTACCTCAAAAATTCCTTGAGGAGTTCTGTCAAGTCAAAAATTATATTTGTGAGCACGTTTTTGAGAATTATGAAAAGCCAAAGAACTATGATTATCTTGTTTCTTTGACTGAGATAATCGAAGACATAAAATATAGAAGCCTAAACTTAAATCCCCAGAACCTTTCCATGTTTAAAACAGATCATAGAAAGTTTTCACAAAACTTAAATCAGATTGAACATTCGTGCAAGTTCAATATTCACGGAACAAAGACCGGTCGATTGACAACAGAACCAAAAAGTTTTCCCATCCTTACCTTGAGGAAAGATCTCCGATCTGTTATTGAACCTCGGAATGATTATTTTGTAGAGCTTGATTTTAATGCAGCAGAACTAAGGACACTTATATCCCTTCAGGGCAAACCGCAGCCCAAAGAGGATATCCACGAATGGAATATTCAAAATGTATTCCGAGGCTTGGGGACGAGAGACGAGGCTAAGAAAAGAATTTTCGCGTGGTTATATAATCCAGAAAGCCAAGATTATCTTTCATCAAAAGCTTATGACCGCGATTCGGTGGTACAAAAGTACTTCACACAGGGCCAAGTGAAAACCTTTTGGGACAAGGTGATCCCATCAGAGGAGAGAACCGCATTGAATTACATTATTCAATCAACATGTGCCGAAAATGTTCTGAGACAAATGATTAAAGTATCTAATTACCTAAAAGGATGTAAATCATATGTTGCTTTCCCGATCCATGATTCTATTGTACTTGACCTTTCTAAAGAAGACAAAGAAAAATTGCCAGAAATCATAGATATTTTTTCTAATACGGCCCTTGGTAAATTTATGGTGAATGTCAGAGTAGGTCAAAATTTTGGCCAACTAGAGAAACTGGGGGTATAATTTGAATATCATAGGTCTAGGGGATGCTGGGTGTAATATTGCAGATGCTTTTAATCAATATCCTCAGTATAAAATATTTAAAATAAATGTTGACATCGAGGGAAAAGGGTGCTATAATATATTAAAGTGTCAGACAGCAGAGGAATACGAGAACGTGGATCTCCCAAAAATCAAAACATTTTTCAAGGGAACAAGGGGAGAGACCCTTTTTATTATTGGGGGTTCAGGAAAAATATCTTGTGCTTCTTTAAAAATATTGGAACACATTAGGCATTTGCCAATTTCTGTTCTCTATATTAAACCAGACATGGTATTGCTCAATAAAGTACAAAAAATGCGTGAAAGACTCGTTTTTGGTGTGATGCAAGAGTACGCACGATCTGGAGTTTTTGAGAAGATGTATATAGTTTCAAATACCGAACTTGATTCTGTTGTGGGGAGTGCCCCGATTATCGGATATCACGATAAGTTAAATGAAGTTTTAGTTTCAACGATCCATATGATAAATGTATTCCAGAATACAAAACCAGTAATTGGCAAAATCGGGAAACCCAAGGAAACACACCGCATATTAACGATCGGCCTTTTCGACGCGGAAAAAAATGAAGAAAAAATGTTTTTTTCCCTTGACAAAGCCCGCGAAAGATGTTATATTTATAGTATAAACGAAGATAAGTTAAGAACCGATAGCGATTTATTCAACAAGCTGAAAAAGCAAGTGAAATCAAAAACAACAGAAGATCTCAATATAACATACGCTGTGTATTCAACCAATTACGACTATGATCTCGGCTACGTTATAGAAAGAACACCAAACATCCAATTACAGGAAATAAATTGAAAGCACATTCAGGAACATTTAGGAAAATAGATGGAAGTCTACGAACAATGAGATTTATAACACTGGACAACCTTCCAGAAGGATTTTTTATCTCTCAAACAAAGGGCACCGGCAAGAAGAGAACTCTTGCAGAGGGGAGCAATCTTGTTTGGGATTTGGATAAACAAGGATTTCGTGTTTTTAACAGAAACACGATTATAGGGGAGATTGAGGATTTCAATATTGAAAGCCTTGAGAACTTCGAACTCATTAGTAATTTTGAGTAAACAACAAAACAAACTAGCAAGACGAGAGATTTGTCGTCTTGACTTTAGCCAATGGCACAGTATAAAACTAATAGGAGAAAATTAACATGGCATTAGATATTGCAAAAATTCGAGCAAGGCTCGATAGCGTTAAAAACAACGGAAAGGCAGGAGGGTCTTTTTGGCGTCCAAAAGACGGCACTCAGACAATCCGCATCGTTCCAACTGCTGACGGCGACCCCTTTAAGGATTATTGGTTCCACTATAACTTGGGTCCAGATCAACGTGGAGGTCTTCTTTGTCCTAAGAAGAATCATGGAGAGGAATGTCCCATCTGTGATTTTAAGGATCAACTCTGGAAGGAGTTTAATGGGAATCAGGATTCTGATACCATGAAACTCGCTAAGGACTTGAGCCCTCGGCAACGTTTCTTCTCACCCGTAATGGTTCGTGGTGAAGAAGCAGAAGGAATTCGTATCTGGGGCTATGGTAAAGAAGCCTATACTGCTCTTCTCAACTTGGTTTTAAATCCCGAGTATGGTGATATTACTGCGATCGATGACGGAACCGATCTTACTATGACCTATGGGAAGCCGCCAGGAGCACAGTTCCCGAAGACTACCTTGACCCCCCGCCGTCGCACATCACCGCTTTGTGATGAAGCGATTGGTGGAGAAGAAGAGTGTAGTCGTCTTATGGATAATATTCCCAACATCGACGGCCTTTTCCCCAAGAAGACGCTTGAAGAAGTCCAAACAGCTTTGGACGGGTTTATTAATTCTTTGGAAGGCACGAGCGAAGAATCTGACTCTTTCACTCCTCCTGTTCCATCGAATACAACTCCTGATGTTGTTGCTGCGTTCAATGAGCTAACTGGAAACTAGTAATCCCCCCACCGTTTGGGAGCACGCGGTTTAAAATAAGTGCTCCCATTTTTATTTCGAGGGGTTAATTTATGGCGAGAAAATCAATATCAACGGGCAAGCTTTCTATGGACGAGATGAGAAAGCTTATTAATAAGAAAGCCGGAATGAATGTCGCCCACAATCTCAAGGAGGCAAACCCAACAGAGGTTACACAGTGGATCCCTACTGGCTCCCGCTGGCTTGACTCGATCATCTGTCGCGGCAAGCTGTCTGGTATCCCTGTAGGAAAGGTCACGGAAATCGCCGGCTTAGAGGCAACAGGTAAGTCCTATATGGCCGCCCAAGTCGCTGCAAACGCCCAAAAGATGGGTATGGACGTTGTATATTTCGATTCAGAATCCGCCATTGACCCGACCTTTCTTGAGAATACCGGATGCGATCTCGACAAGTTGCTATATATTCAAGCAACCTCTGTCGAGTTCGTTCTGGAAACGATCGAAGAACTTCTTGGCTCAGACAATCAGATTCTCTTTATCTGGGACTCCTTGGCTTTAACACCGGCAATCTCCGATGTTGAAGGAGACTTCAACCCACAGTCATCTATGGCGGTCAAAGCGCGCATTCTGGCGAAGGGAATGTCAAAGCTGACTCTCTCCATCGCGAACACTAAATCCACATTTTTAGTTCTTAACCAGCTAAAAACAAACATAACCCGATCACCCAGCGAGGCGATGACAACACCCTATGTGACGCCCGGTGGAAAAGCTATGATTTATGCGTATTCATTACGCATCTGGCTAACAGGACGCAAGGCGAAAGCGAGTTTCGTGCTCGATGACAACGGGTTCCGCATTGGCTCCGAGGTTAAAGTGAAGCTTGAGAAGTCTCGCTTTGGAACGCAGGGGCGCCGCTGCAACTTCCAAATTCTATGGGGAGGAGATAAGGTAAGCATTCAGGACGACGAATCTTTGTTTGAAGCCGTAAAGGGTTCTGACAATATTCTTCAATCCGGCGCGTGGTTTACTATGGTTTTTGAGGACGGCTCAACTGAGAAGTTTCAAGCATCAAAGTGGGCAGAGAAAATGCAATCTGACAAGTTCCGGCAAAGAGTTTATCAAATCATTGATGAAGAAATAATTTATAAATTTCACAATCGGCAAGGAAAGGCAGAAGACTTTTACGAACCAGATGAAGGGTAAATTAAGATGAAGAGAGTAATGGTTATTGACGCCCTGAATGCATATTTCAGGGCGTATATCGTTAACCCCAGCCTGTCCAAAAACGGCCAACCGATCGGAGGATATAAAGGGTTCATAGGAATCTTACAGAAGTTATGTCGGGAAATGAAGCCCGATGAGATTATTATAGCTTGGGATGGAGCAGGAGGCTCTCTAAAGAGAAGGGCGATCAACTCTAATTATAAAGTTGGTCGAAAACCAATCAGGTTGAACCGAGACATTAGAGTTCTCACAAAGGATGAGGAGCTACAAAACAAAGTTTGGCAGCAATATCGCTTGATGGAAATGCTTAACTTTATGCCAGTCGTTCAGCTAATGGTTGACGCCGTAGAAGCTGATGATGTAATCGCTTTTATATCTCAATCTCCACGGTATAAGGGCTGGCAGAAGGTGATTATATCCAGCGACAAAGATTTCTTTCAATTGTGCGATGACGAGACAGTTTTGTACCGACCAATCCAGAAGAAATTTATGAATAAGCCAAGACTTCTGGAAGAATTTAAAATTCACCCAACGAATTTTGCCTTAGCCCGCGCCATGGCAGGCGATTCAAGCGACAACCTTCCGGGAGTTAAGGGCGTTGGCCTCGGTACCATCTCTAAACGCCTTCCATTTTTCGCGGAGGAGAAGTCTGTGACCATTCCAGCACTCATAGAATTCTGTGAGAACGATAATACAGGCTTAAAAGCCTTCTCTTTAATCTGCGAAGCGGAGGAAGTTATAGCAGAAAATTATAAAATCATGCAACTATATAGCCCATCCATGTCTATTGATGACAAAAGTAGGGTAAAATACGCCATTGACAACTTTGAGCCAGAGTTCAACAAGACAGAAGTAATTAAGCGTATGGCCGAAGACGGGTTTGGGAACTGGGATACATCAGACCTGTTTTCTACTTTCAAAAGAATATCAAGTAAAGCTTGACAAGACAAATCTTAGGTGTTATAATAAGACAATAGGGGGGAATAATGCCGAAGGAAGACTTTAGCCAATACGGTAAGGACTTTCAAGAAAGCTTGTGTCATTTGATTTTGGTTGATAGACCATTTGCAGATCAAATGTTCGAGGTTTTAAATATTAATTTTCTGGAGCTTAAATATCTCCAGGTTTTTGTGCAGTTGGTCAAAAAATATAGAGAGAAGTATTCTGTCCACCCGACAGAAAAGATTATGACATCTATTCTGAGAACAGAATTAGAAGAACATAACGACTCTGTTAAACAACAGATTAGAAACTTCTTCGCACGAATATCCAAAACACAGATAGAAGATTCTGAATACATTATTGAAACTTCTCTCGATTTTTGCCGCAAACAAAAGTTAAAAGAGGCAATGTTGAAATCCGTTCGGCTTCTTAAAACTTCTTCTTTTGATGAAATTTCTCAGGTTATCAATGATGCTTTAAAACTCGGTTCAGATTCTAACTTTGGTCACGACTATGTAAAAGACTTTGAGCAGCGATTTTTATTCAAGTCTCGAAACCCCACTCCAACCGGTTGGCCAGAAATTGACACCATAACTCATCAGGGATTGGGAGAGGGAGAACTTGGAGTGGTTATCGCTCCAACCGGCGCCGGAAAAAGTATGGCACTTGTTCATCTCGGAGCCGAAGCCCTGAAGGCCGGCAGAAATGTAGTGTACTATACTCTCGAATTGGCAGATACAGTTGTGGGATCCAGATTTGATAGTTGTATAACAAATGTACCTCTTAATGATCTTAGCTCCTTTAAAGAAGAGATTTATGAGAAGGTCCAGATGCTAAACGGAAAGCTTGTTATCAAGGAATATCCCACCAAGTCTGCTAGCGTGAACACACTAAAAAATCACGTTGAAAAATTAATAAATCGAGGATTTAAACCAGATGTGATACTGGTAGATTATGGGGATCTTTTGCACCCAATTTCAACATTAAAAGAGAAAAGGCATGAGTTGGAGACTATTTATGAAGAGCTTCGCGCACTTGCGCAAATACACAATTGTTGTGTATGGACCGCATCTCAAACTAATCGTTCTGGTTTAAATGCCGAAGTTATTACAATGGAATCCATAAGTGAGGCTTTTAATAAGTGTTTTGTCGCAGACTTTATTTTTTCAATATCCAGAACGTCGGAAGACAAATTGAGTAATTCCGGCCGCATCTTTATTGCTAAAAATAGAAATGGTCTGGATGGAATCATCTATCCGATCTATATGGATACAGCAAACGTCACAATACGGGTAGAGTCCTCAACGGGCGAGACCATTGGTGACGTTAAAAAAGAAGCCAAGAAAAGACAAGAAAAGAAATTGGTCACATTATATAAAAAAGTAAAAAACGGGGGAAAGTAATTAATGTCGATAAACGCACTACAAGAATATACGAGAATAGCAAAATATGCAAAGTATTTGCCAGAATTAAAAAGACGAGAGACTTGGAAAGAACAAGTTACCCGAGTTTTTGATATGCACCGAGAAAGGTTCGAGGACAATGACGAAATCATGTCTTTCATCGATGAAGCCGAAGCTGCTGTTTATAAGAAAGAGGTTCTGGGCTCACAAAGAATTCTTCAATTCGGAGGAGATCCAATCTTCAAGCACAACGCCCGCGTATACAATTGCGGCTTTGGCCACATCAACCGTACCAGAGTTTTTCAAGAACTAATGTATCTTCTTTTATGTGGTTGTGGTATTGGCTTTTCTGTTCAAAAGCACCACGTTGCCTCCCTTCCTCCTATCAGTCGTCCAGATGGTACAACTAGATCTCAAATTTTCGTCGTTCCAGATACTATCGAGGGCTGGGCAGATGCGATTGGTGTGCTGGTGACAAGCTACTTTGGCGGAAATCAAGAGTTTGATGAATATATCGGACACAGAGTTGTTTTTGATTATTCGGAAGTGCGACCAGCGGGTGCACCTTTGAGTTCTGGAGCGAAGGCCCCAGGCCCAGGTGGACTGAAGAGGTCTATTGAAAAGATCCGACAAGTGTTTGACGAGCGCCTTGGAGATAGCAACTATATCCGTATGCGCCCCATAGATGTTTACGATATTATTATGCACGCTGCCGATGCAGTAATTTCAGGCGGCGTCCGACGATCTGCAACTATTGCGCTGTTTTCACCCGAAGATGAAGAAATGGCCCGAGCAAAAACGGGTAACTGGTTTGTCGAAAACCCCCAACGAGGAAGATCAAATAATAGCGCCCTTCTTATCCGCGATCAAACTACAAAAGCAGAGTTTGATCAATTGATGGAGTGGGTGCGAGAATTTGGAGAGCCGGCCTTTGTTTGGGCCGAGAGTAAAGAGATGGGATTTAACCCCTGTGTTGAAATTGGCTTATATCCAGTTGATGTAGAGACGGGTAAACCTGGATGGCAGTTTTGTAACCTGACCGAGATTAACGGGAAGAAGGCGAACACTCCAGAGAATTTCTATAAAGCTTGCCGCGCAGCGGCAATCATTGGTACTCTTCAATCTTCTTACACGAGCTTTCCTTATTTGGGGGAGACATCCGAGAATATAACAAGGCGCGAAGCGTTGCTTGGTGTCTCTATTACCGGCATGATGGATAACGCAGAACTCTTATTTGATCCGCAAGTTCAGCGAAATGGCGCCAAGATTGTTAAAGATACAAATAAAGAAGTAGCTTCCATTATCGGAATCAATCAGGCTGCTAGAACAACCTGCGTCAAACCCGCCGGATCAACTAGTTGCATTCTTGGCACTGCTTCTGGAATCCATCCGCACCACGCCAAAAGGTATTTTCGTCGTGTGCAAGCGAATGTCCAAGAAAATCCGGTCCAACATTTTAAGAAATTTAATCCTAGAGCAGTTGAGAAATCTGTCTGGGATCCCAATGGAGTTACAGAAGTCATTACCTTTTTGTGTGAAGTTCCAGTAGGTGCAAAGACAAAGAATCAAATTGATGCATCAAAGTTGCTAGAAAGTGTTAAGTTAACACAACAGAATTGGGTTCGTTATGGAATTAATAAAGATCTTTGCACACAGCCATGGCTAAGTCATAATGTTTCCAACACAATTCATGTCAAAGAAGACGAGTGGGATGAAGTTGCAGACTACATTTATAAAAATAGAAAGTACTTCGCAGGCATTTCCCTGATTCCATGTTCTGGAGATAAAGACTATCCCCAAGCTCCTTTTTGTGCTGTACCTTACCCTAATGATATTCTTCGTGAATATGGCGCCGGATCTTTTTTTGCTTCTGGGATCATCGAAAAAGGTATTGCAGCCTTTGACCACGATCTTTGGGCCGCCAGCGATTGCTTGTTGGGAATTGGAGAACCGCTTGATCAGGTTACCCCCCTCAAGCGAGACTGGGCCACTGCTGCCATCAAGTTCGCGCATAGCCATTTTGAGGGAAATGTTAGAAAGATGACTTATTGTTTAAAAGACGTTTATAACTTAAAGCGATGGGAAAAACTTTCTCAAGAATATGGAGACGTTGACTGGACAACAATGTGTGAAGAAGAAAATAATGTACATTTTGAAGCAGACTCGGCGTGTGCTGGAGGCGCATGCGAATTACCAATTGAATATTTAGAAGCGCTTAGAGAATCGAAAAATATAATGCATCTGGAGGAAACATGAAATTTGAACCCTGTAATCGATATCTACTTATAGAGAGGATATCGGCCGAAAAAGAAGAAAGCTTTATAGCTCTTCCTGATAGTTTTAAAACTGAGGAAAAATATGAGAGAGTAAAGATTTTATTAATAGCGTCAGATGTGAGGCCACCCATTTCACCAGGACAACAAGTAGTCGTTTTGGCGCACATGATCGAAGAGGTTGATTTTGGCGAAGGTAAAGTCTATTTAGTATTAGAAAACCACGTCGTCGGCGTACTAAAGGAATAAGCATAAATGAAACTAACAGATAAACAATTTTTGAACTTACTCAAAGACCTTATTAAAGAAGAGGTAGGTGGCAAGGAGGTTCTTTTAGAAACTCCGAAGAAAAAGAAAACCATTCGCGAAAAAATGAGAGAACGTGAAAAGACTAGACAAGCATGAATATAAATATGAAACGATTGTCATTGGAGGGGGGATAAATGCTCTTTTATTCTCTTATTACAATAACTATCCTTGCATCTTTTGTAAACCTCTTGTTCCCTTTATACTTGATGTATACAATGAGGGGTACGACTTCTCATTCTTGGGTCTACGGCCCGGTGCCAGTAAGGTGCTCGTTTGGCAAAGATTAATAATTTCTCTTTCTCTTGGTGGTCTTCTGCCGATGGGAGACAAAGTTGCATCATTGAGTGTCCAAGAAAATAAATTAAAAGCCTCAACCCATAATTCTAGACTTGGAAGGTTTGAATTTAGCAAGCTCATCATCTTTGATGATAAAGATATCAGAGGCTTGCCAAGAGTAAAGGAACAGAAGTTTGGAAAGTGTAGAGTTGTTGATTGGTTTCATGTCCGTTCTGGTATGGAGCACGATCATAATTTGTTCGAGACCGAAGATAACTTCGTTAAGAAGGTTGTTTTCTATCCCTCCGAAAGATTTGGCAATCAAAAATCAGGAAGAATTAGAAAAGACCTTGTGGCGATATCACATTTGGACGAGGAGCAAATAAATGATTTTGATTATTCCGATACGATGGCCAAATTTAAGATAACCCAAATGATGAAGGATGCGGGAATCAGGGGCGCCCGAAATGGTCGGGATACTTACAATCCCAAGATTTATCGCTATTACTCTCCCAAAATTGAGGCAGTCGAAAGAGAGGTTATTAAAAATATTAAGAATTTTTATCACACGGATGAAAGATTTGAGTTTTATTATAAAACGCCAGAAGAAATTATTGAAAAGTTTAATCGCCATCCAGAAACTTACGCAGCAAAAATTGCAAACTTAATAAATCACGCGAACTATTTATAGATATGAAATCCTTATTCGAAGACTTCCGCAATTGGTCTACATTAGATAAAACGCAACTTCTTGTAGAGTCAATCCTCAAGGATGTTAGAAAGAAATATCCAGACATTAACACGGATGTAATAACGACTCTTTCCAATAACGATCCTTCCGGCAGAAATAAATATTTAATGTGGATGGCCAACCAACTTTACACACGATTAGTTGTTATGGCTAAAGAAGCCGCAGCAACTGTCGCACCACAGGATCGCCCGATATATGGTGACACTCTTGGGACACCCGCTATGTTTCGTCGCCGCCACCACATCGCCCATAACGCGGCAGCAGAGATAATGAGAGAAATAAAAAAGTTTCACGAAAACAGGCAGAGAATAAAAAACACGGATCTTAGCTCTTATAAAACCTTAGAAGATTTGAAAAAAGTTAATAGAGATCTGGGATTCACCGATAAACAAAAGAGAAAAAAGTCACGCGAAGCTGCAAGAGCCGGATCAAGTATCATTTTTCAAAATGATGATTTCTTTATGGTGAGGCCAACCACACAAAAGGCATCGTGCTACTACGGACGAGGCGCACCATGGTGCATTTCCAGACAGGGCAGTGATTATTTTCACCAATATACCAAAGAAGGTAAGGCTTTCTATATGATTTTGCTGAGAAATCTTGATGGCCCTGATCTAGGGCAGCACATTGTAATAGTTTACAATTCGGAGCAAGAAGCCACACAACCTTCCGAAATATGGAATTTTGACAATAAGGAAATCGGATACAGGGATCTTTTTCGTCACATTACCAAAAACATTTTGGCCGGCCATGTTTCTGATTATGAAAGATTTTATGAAGAATATAAAACATTCTCTAGTCAGCCATCAGAAAAAATAACACCCGAAATTAAAAAAGTATCGGAAGCCATACTCGAAAATAAGGACTCCTTCAGCGGCCCAATATCGAAAGAGGAATTAAAAACATACGACCCAGTAGATCTTGCAAATGCGATTCATAAAGAATTTGCACAAGCCTATGAGACACTGATTACTTCCGCATTTGTGAATAATTACGAAAACCCAGCAGATCCAAATGAGGTCAACCTAGCAATTTACAATAATATCTTGGCTGAATATGAAGATAATTTGCATACTGTCAGTGTAGATTTAAAGCTCGACAGTGAGGATCCAGAGAATATGCACTATTCCGCCGCAATGGGTTGGCCACTTCCCGGCGATCTCAAATATGCATTAGACGACGACGGGGTTGCATACGATTTTGGAGACTGGCAAAATGAAATTGAAGAAATCTTCAAAGCAGCCGGAGAAGATAGAGGGATTGATCCAGATACAATAGATAGCAATGATTATAGGCAGGATCCAGTCGTTCGCTTTGACTTTTACCCAAAAATTGATGAATTGAACCATTCCGATGGATTTAGGGATTTCTTAATAAGAATTTCAGATTATGATGGGAAACATGATGAGGTTCTCCAGCTTTCGTTGCAAATGATGGAAGAGAAGGGAATTATTCGTTCCGACGAATCCGGCGCCGCACTCGCCGAAAATGCTTCTTACGGAAAGTTATGTGAAAGCTGGAAGGGGTGGACGAAGAGATGAAACTCCTTATGGAAAACTGGCGAGAATATATTAAAGAAGAAACCGTGGATGAAGCCTGGAATCCTTTTGGTAAACAAGACATCGGACCCCCAAGAGAGAAGAGGAATAAGAAGGAGGCTCAGGTAAGCGGGGAAGACTTTGAAGACGCCGAAGAGATCTTTGAATACGCAAACGGTCTTATCTGCGTATTAAGTCACCATGGAGAGGCTGGCGGTACCGCCGAACAGGCCGGTTTCCCCGATCGTGACTGTGTCAAGTATATACTTGGCAAGTATGGCCCTACTGGCTGGTGGCAGGACGACGACACATTCTATATAAGAGGCTCGCGCGCCGGATCCTATGAAAACGAGACATTATCCGAGATGCTAGAAAGAGTAATAAGATTTTACGAAGAGCGACTGGAACCACTTTTAACTAAGTTAATAATCGCGCGAGCACAAATAGAAAATTATGGCAAACGATTTCCAAAAGAACTGGGACGCACCGGGAAAGCTCACGACCGCCTCTCAAAATCAATCGGAGCACTCGAACAGCACCGAAACGCTCTTTTGGGATTATACAAGAGATTACATGGCGTGGCAGGTTTGCCAAAATATACACCAAAACCTGGGATATACGATCTCCAAAAATTGAGGCAGCATGCCGGCGCCGCCTAAAAAGACAAATTTATTCAGCGGAAAACCCGATGAGGATTAATTGAGCAGCTTTCATCTGGCCGGCATCATACCGGTGGCAGGACAGCCATTAGACTTTAAAATGGACTGGCACGACGCGATGATGCCGATAGCACCGAACTACCTCGCGGTTGAGCGAGCGGTGTATGAGTGTACTTGGGCTGGATGTGAAACCATCTGGATTGTCTGTAACGATGATATGAAGCCGTTGATAAGACATCGACTTGGAGAGTGGGTCCAAGATCCTGTTTGGATTGGAAGAGGGCTCGATCCCTATCCATCACAGACGAGAAAACAAATCCCAATCTTTTACGTTCCGGTTCATGCAAAGGACGTGGGCAAACGAGACTGTTTATCTTGGAGCATCATTTGGGGAGCAACCACTGCTTTCAGAGTCTCGATCAAACTGAGCAAGTGGATCGTTCCCAAAAGATATTATGTGGCATTCCCTTATGGGGTTTATGATCCGGAGATTCTGAGACCACATAGAAAAGATATTTCAAGTGAGAGACCATTTATGTTGAGCCACGACGGGAAGACCGTTAAGAACAATGAGTATCTTGGATTTACATTTGGCCGCGATGACTTTGTTGCTTGTCGTAGAAAGCTCCGCGAGGGCACCGGACAGTATAATTCTGAGGTTATGGAGGACGGAATATATCCCAGGGAGAAACTGCCAAAAGAAGAAAGATATTCTGCACGACATTTTTTACTTGACAAAATCTTTGAACCTGTTATAATAGATATAGAAAGCAAAGTTGAAGTCCCATGGTATTACAACATAGATTCTTGGGATGGATACTGCGACTACTTGGGATCAGAAGAGCGAAAGCTAATTGAAAGACCTCACCCAATATTTATGAAGTATCACGAATGGAATGAAATAGGAGTTGATGATGAAGAATAGCAATGCAAACCAAGATACATTGGGAGGCGTCAGCGATGCTTGCAATAATTTGGTCGGAAGTACATTGGGTATCTCTCAGGATGATCGTCTGGGCGACGACGGCGCCTTCGGCCGCAGTTTGGAAAAAGCTTTGGGAGTTGAAGAAAATAATCGAGCCGGCGCCGATATAGTATTAAAAGATGGAAATATTGAACTCAAAACAACAAACGGAAAGTCTAAAATGACCTTGTTCTCCAAGGAGCCCATATGGATGAAGCAATGGTTCTCAGGCAGCCGTGACTTTTTCAAGAGATTTTCTAAGTGCGGAATAAGGTTAAACACTTCAATCAAAAGTGGTCCGAACAACTTGGGTCTTTATTTACAAATTTTAGAAAATCGCCTCATTATCATGCACAATGATCGTGAATGTGGTTACTGGGAATTAGATGCCCTTCTTGAGCATGCTGGAAGGAAGTTGGATAGAGTATTTTCTCTTGAACACGAGAAAGGCAAAATTAAAAAGTTTCATAAATATAGCGGAATGTCTTGTGATAATTTTGTTCGACTTGTTAAATCTGGGGATTTAGTAGTTGAAATTAGGATCTCCAAAGGGGGAAAAAAGAACAGGGGGACAGCCTTTAGAATTAATCCAAGAAAAGTCGAAAAGCTTTACGAAAAAACCAGCGGAGTTCAATAATGGATTTTGAAACAAGGGAATTTAAAAATGGAATTATGATCTTAGGAAATTGTCTGGAGGTTCTACCCACACTAGAAAAAGGATCTGTAGAAGTGGTCGTCACCTCTCCCCCGTATAACCTTTGCAAAAGATATTCTAATTATAAAAACTCAAAAACATCGAAAAGTATGACCGAAAAGTATGAAAAATGGTATGATGATGACCTGCCAGAATGGTCCTATCAGGGCCAGCAGCAAGCTGTTATTTTTGAGTTGATGAGGGTAAGTCGTAGTTCTATTTTTTATAACCATAAGATTAGATTTGCTTGGCACAATCGCAATATTTATCGCACCAATAATAACTTGCATCATCCGATGCACTGGCTAGATAAGTTCCCAATTTGGTGCGAAATCATCTGGGATCGATGCGGTATTGGTAATCCATCCAACAGGTATCATATCCAAGAGGAGAGGATCTATCAGATTAAAAAGCCCAAGAAGTGGGACAACAAAGAGCACAAGTTAACAAATATTTGGAAAATCCCACCCAGCAGAAATAAAGGTCATGTGTGCACTTTTCCAGAAAAATTAGTTGAAAATTGTATTTTTCCCACGACAGAAGCCGGTGATGTAATATTGGACCCCTATATAGGTTCTGGTACCACCGCGATTGTTGCCATAAAGAATTCGAGACGATTTATTGGAATAGAATCCAACAGGGAATACTTCGAATTGGCTTGTTTAAACATACAGAAACTAGAAGACGAATTAGAATCAGAAATAGGAGTTAATAATGAGTAAGCTTGATGGGGCATACATCGAGAAATTTCAAAAGGAGCGAATAATGAAAGATAACCGTCCCAAGACCTATAAAGGGAAGCAGGTAGAATACCGAGGTGAGATCTCCGATAGAGAATCTTTCGCAGAAAAGGAAGAAGGAATCTATTATATGATTTCCACTGGCTCTTTTTACTGTTACTATGACGGATCTGGATCACTTGATGCCCAGTTTATACCCAACCCACATAATCCAGAGGTTGCACATATGGAGCCTTGTTGGTATAGTGAGTTGAAGGAGAGCGAAGAATGAAAAATGAGCTAATTTTAAAAGTTGTGGCATGGCGTATAATATCTATTTTGATGACGCTGATCGTCCTGTATGCCATTACGGGAGACACACAGGAAGCTACATGGATCACCATATTGTTGCACACACTGTTTACTATCGGACACTATGTATTTGAAAGGGTGTGGGAGAAGTGGAGAGCGAAGTGATTGAAAGGCCGCAAGAGGGAGATTTCGTATCAATCTCCTCCGAAAGAACAAGGTTTGGAGACATCATACAGGGTATAATTTTAAAAGTTATGGATGTTCCTGGCGCACCATATGGAAAGATGTACGAGGTTTTTACTTGCGGAACTATTATAATCTATGTTCAGGGTTTTTGGAAATTTAAAATATTAAGTAGAGCAAATCAAGAAGTTAATAAATAAAGAAAGGTTGGAGAACACACAATGAAAAAGATCCCATTTGTTGGATTACACGCGCATTCCGTAGCTGGAAGCATTTTTGATGCCCTTGGGTATCCACAGGAACACATGGACTTTGCCTATGAAAACGGCATGGATGCCTTGGCATTGACTGACCATGGGAACATGAACGGCTTGCCATATCAGGTGCTTCACGCAAAGAAGATGAAGGAAGAGGGAAGAGATTTTAAGCCCATATTCGGCATTGAAGCATACTTCTTACCCAGTCTCGATGATTGGCGTGATGACTATGAAGCAGCCAAAGAAGATAAGAAGAAGCGCAAGACGCTAAATAAAGACGTAACTGCAACAACAGTTGAAGATGAAGAGGCATCAAAGAAGCAGGTTAGGAATATCCTTAATCGTCGCCGCCACCTCATCCTATTGGCTCAAGATCAGGAAGGATTGAACAATCTCTTCTCGCTGATCTCTGAATCATTCAATCCAGAGAATTACTACCGTTATCCCAGAGTTGACTACAAGCTATTAAAAAAGTACTCTCAGGGCGTTGTAGCGGCCTCTGCCTGTCTTGGAGGCGTGTATGCTGGAAACTACTGGGAGAACCGTGAGAATGGGGAACTGGCGGTCCTAGAGGCTATGCGTGAGACCACAAAAGAGATGATGAGTATCTTCGGAGATCGATGGTACGGAGAGCTTCAATGGAACAACATTCCAGAGCAACACGAACTTAATAAATACATCATTAAAATGCACGACGAGTTTGGAATTGAACTTATTTCAACTTCTGACTCGCACTATCCCAATCCGGATGCTTGGAAAGACCGTGAACTTTATAGAAAGCTTGGCTGGCTTGGGAAACCAAGGCCAGGATACGAGAGTCCAGATCTTCCAGCGGGAGTTGAAGAGATCGGCTATGAGTTATACCCTCGCAACGGGAACCAAATGTGGGAGGCATATAAGAAATACTCGGAATCGTGTGGTGTTGAGTATGATGATGACTTGGTTATGGAATCCATTGTAAGAACCCATACGATTGCCCATGAAAAAATTGCTGACTTTCTACCGGATAATACTGTTCGGCTTCCTGACTTTGTTATTCCCGCTGGAGAGACAGCAGACTCGGCGTTGGAGAAGTTTTGCATCGAAGGCTTGCGTCGGCTTGGTTTTCATACGAACGAGGAGTACACCGAGCGATTGCGTATGGAGCTTGAGGTTATTTCAGACCGAGGTTTCTCAAAGTATTTCTTGACGATGAATCAGATCAGTGAAAAGGCAAACGAGGTTATGCTAACTGGCCCAGGTCGAGGTTCGGCGGCTGGCTCATTGGTTGCCTATGCGTTGAACATTACACAGGTTGATCCCATCAAATGGGACTTGCAGTTTGCGCGGTTCCTTCGCGCCGACGCGACTGACTATCCCGACATCGATTATGATGTTGCTGACAGTATGGAGCTTAAAGAGATCCTGATTAAAGAGTGGGGAGAGGATAAAGTCGCGCCCATTTCAAACTGGAACACGTTGCAACTTAAGAGTCTTATCAAGGACATTTCAAAGTTTTATGGAATTGAATTTAAAGAAGTTAATGATGTAACCTCCGTAATGATGATGGAGTCCATCGGTCCGGCCAAATTGAAGCACGGTATCAAGACTGGCATCTATGCTCCAACCTTCGATGAGGTGATGGAGTTCAGCGATACTCTCAAGGTTTTCTTGGCCCGCTATCCCCACATTAAGACTCACATTGAAACCTTATATGGTCAGGTACGATCCTGCTCTCGCCACGCTGGCGGCGTTGTCATCGCCGAGAACTTGAATAATAGAATGCCCCTTATCAATTCTGGTGGTGTTCGTCAAACTCCATGGAGCGAAGGACAAAATGTTAGACACCTTGAAACCATGGGCTTCATTAAATTCGATGTTCTCGGTCTCTCAACCTTAAAGATGATCGACGGCTCAATTCGTCATATTCTGCGGAGACATCATAATATTGAGAACCCGACTTATGAAGATGTAAAAGACTATTATAATAGGAACTTACACCCAGATATCATTGACCTTGATGATCAGAATATTTACAAAAACATCTTTCAAACAGGGAAGTGGGCTGGCATCTTTCAGTTCACTGAGACTGGGGCCCAAAGATTCTGCCAGCAAGTTAAGCCGACAAGCTTGATTGACCTCGCGGCTGTTACTTCTATTTATCGGCCCGGTCCATTGGGCGCTAATGTCCACAATGATTATGTTCGGGCTAGAGAAAACCCCCACCTGCTTAAGTTTATTAATGAAGAGCATAGGTCTGTCACCGAGGAGACATCAGGCTTCCTTATTTTCCAAGAGCAAATTGCTCTCTTGGCTCATAAGCTTGGAAAGGATCTCTCTCTCGATGAGGGGAATGCTTTGCGCAAGGTCTTAACCAAGAAAGGAACAGGCAAAGAGGCAAAGGTTAAGAAAGCTTTAAAATCAAAGTTTATTCAAGGCTGCGTTGAAAAGGGCCTGAAGAAAACAACCGGCGAAAGATTCTGGGAAACCTTCGAGTATTTCTCGGGTTATGGATTTAACAAGTCTCATGCCGTATCTTATTGTATACTATCTTACCAGTGCGCTTGGTTACTTAACTATTATCAGGTTGAGTGGTTAGCTGCATTTTTGGACAAAGAACCTGAGACGAGAAAAGAAAAAGCAATTGGCATCGCAAAGTCTTTTGGTCTGGAGATCGAGGGGCTCAATATCAATTCTTCGGGAAGAGTTTGGGAGATTTCAGAGGATGGAACGAAGTTGATCCAGCCGCTATCTTCAATCAAGGGACTAGGTGACGCAGCAATTGATCAGATTACTGCTAACAGGCCATTTAATAATATTGAGGAGTTCCTGTTTAATGAGGGAATAACTTACTCGAAACTCAATAAGAAGAGTCTAGATGTCTTGTGCCGTTCTGGAACACTGAACTGTCTTATGGACCAGCGCTTCACTGGAGGTAAACACTTTTGGTCTGCGATATGTGTTGATCGGCCGAGAAAGGAACAGAATCTCATTGATAATATTGAGCGTTATTCTCCAGAGGGAGACTTCTCCGATGAAGAAAAGATTGGATATCTTGTTGAACTAACTGGAGTATTCCCATTTAATAAGGTTATGAAGCCAGAGATTTATAATCAATTAAGTGGAGCTTCTATTCCAGCGATTGCAAATTATGATCCGGAATTGTGCGAGTGTGTCTGGTTCATTCCGAGAAAGGTTGTCCCAAAGAAAACGAAGAACGGGAAGCCATATTGGATCATTGAGGTTATTGATGACACAAACACTTTAACGAAGATTCGTTGCTGGGGAGTCAAGGAGCACGATAGAATTCATGTTAATAAACCATATATGGCAAAATTAGAGTACAATGAGAAGTGGGGATTTTCAACTCGAAGTCTCCGAAGAAATTTTAGAATCTTAGCATAGGGGGACAAGTGTCTTTAATCGTTGATGTTATCGTTGGTGTTCAATACGGCGATGAAGGGAAAGGAAAGGTTACTCATCACCTTTTAAAAGATGGGGATTATACACATTGTGTCCGTTATAACGGTGGATGCAATGCTGGTCATACTATTTATCATAACGGTGAAAAGTTTGTCACACACCACATTCCAGCCGGCGTGTTCTTTGGTGTGAAAAGTATCATAGGCCCCGGCTGCGTTGTTAATATACACAGGTTCTTCGCTGAAATTAAAATGTTAAAGGAGGCCGGCATAGACGTAGCCAACAAAATTTATATTGCAAAGAACGCCCACACCATTAGGGACGAGCACGTTGTGAGAGATAGTAAAGAATCAAAACTGGGAACTACCAAAACAGGCAACGGGCCCTGCTATGGAGCCAAATATTCTCGACTGGGTTCTCGTGCCGAAGACTATCCGTTGCTTCATGATTATCTCATTGATATGTACGAGGAGTTTTATTTCCACAATCCCGACGCCACTGTTCTTTGTGAAGGAGCACAGGGTTTCGGACTAGACATCGATTGGGGGGATTACCCCTACGTTACGAGTAGTCA
>Ga0233412_10000220_pt1 | contig 33924 bp, 44 predicted proteins | sample Na_anoxic_4_MG_FD_180667 | JGI IMG/M metagenome (GOLD analysis project Ga0233412, IMG submission 180667) | Seawater microbial communities from Saanich Inlet, British Columbia, Canada - Na_anoxic_4_MG | ecosystem: Environmental > Aquatic > Marine > Inlet | place: Canada: British Columbia... | reverse complement strand
TTCAAAGATTATTTAGACCATGCAATAAATGAATTTGTCTTAAGAAGAATGAGTCGTGGGGGGCTTAAAACAGCATTTGCTTGGTCGGAAAGACTACGAGGCGGTGAACCGGGGGACTTACATGCTTGGAAAACTATTGTTCAGCAATTGCCTGAAATAGCTAAAAAAATAAAAAATACACACATATTTAACAAAGATGCTTGTAAAATTATAGAAGCATTTAATTCTAAGAATGCATTGGTCTACTGTGACCCTCCTTATGTTCCAGAAACAAGAGTAAGTCCTGATGCGTATGGGCCAAATGAAATGAATACAGATGCTCATATAACACTTTCCCAAAAACTAATGAGGTTTGAAGGAAAGGTAGTTATAAGTGGATATTCAGGCGTTTTGTATAATAGACTTTATGCAGAGTGGAGAAGAATTGAAAAAGAAGTTCCCAATCACTCGTCACAACAAAAAAACAAACCACGTAAAGTAGAAGTTTGTTGGATGAACTACTAACAAACAATCTATATATTATGTGAAAAGTTTCAAAAAATGGCTAGAAGATACAGGTCAGGCGTGGCCTGCTACAAATGACGAACCATATGCTTTGGCTGGTGTTCAAAGTAGAATGGTGGCTAATGACGCTGTAAAGGCAAAGCCCGAAGGGTTAGCCGCCAAAATATATGGCAAGAAGAAAAAGAAGAAAAAAGGGAAACATGAGAACATTTAGCGAATATATGGATTCAGCAAAGAGTCTTTTTGGGGACAACAAAGACACACAGGCAAAAGCAGTAATACGTTCAGGTATCAATCTAAGACCTGATTTCTGGGACGATTTTATGAGTATTACAAATGATGCAGAAGGAGTTTCCCAATTATTAGATGTCCCTAAAGAAAAAGTTGCTAATTGGGCATCTCTCATAAAAGATGCATTAGAAGATGTGGATGCAACAGATAGTGAAGAAAAAGGTGGGCGTTCAGAAATTTTAGGGACCGGAGAAGACATTGAAGACCCCGCAGGACACCCAGACCACCTAGATGATTTGAGACCTACGCCTTAACTATCTCTGTTTTTTGGTTGCTCGTACAATTTAGTAGAGGGGAATTTTTTAATATATTCCAATAGCCCTTTCCAATAAAGGTTTTCATGTCTATGATGGTAAACCCCATTACTAAACCGTAGAAAACAATGTTCAGTTAATTGGAAATGGGTTACATTTTCAGTATCTTTTTCGTTGAGTGTGTTAAAAAGTAAAATATTAAATGATAATGTGGGATATTTGCTTTTAATTATTTTTGATAAATTATCTAATTTTTTTACAGAATCATCGTTGCATTTTCTTATAAACAGAATCTTTTTATTGCTACGCATTAATGACAACAATCTGTTTACTCTTCTTTTATATTTATTTTTGGTTTCTCTACGTTTTGATTCCGTGAGTTCATTGTATTCATAATCGTGGTAAAACCGAATTGTTCCTTCTTTATTTGTTAATTTTCCATTTACGTCTTTCTTAATGTTGTTTAAGTCATCGAACATATTTTTGAAATCAGTTTTGAAACATTTTAAGATAAATTGAAAATTGGTAATAGACCAGTCGAATGGATAAGAGGAATCTTTATATCGTAAGTTTCTTAATGCCGTTCCAACACCGCAATCGCCTCCAATGCTAATGAAATTATCAAATATTGTCATTGAGCAGCAACTCTTTTTATTAACGGAACTATATCTTCACTTTTTTCTTGTGCATTCTCACAGAACCGATGCATTTTGATTTTTTTCTTTTTGAGTATGTTGACATATTCTTTGTAATGATGTGCTATTTCTTTACATTTCAATATATCACACCCTATATCTGCCCCCAACCAAAGAGATATATATTGTTCATACCCCTTAGAAACAATATCTCTGACCAAATCCCATTCTGCGCCCTCTATGTTAAACTTTATTATGTTTTTCTGAGTTTTAAATTTCTCTCCAACAAAATCTGTGAACTTCACAGAGTCAACCATAACAAATTTGTCAGTGCATTGTGTTTTAGAGCGATATATAGAATGCCCTTGCGGTATATTTGATAAATATAATGGTTTCTGCCCTGTTTCACTGCCTATGATTAGATTGTGAATATGAACATTTTTTTTATCTTCATATTTGTTTTTTAAGGCATTATAAAACTTAGGAAGCGCTTCGAACCCATGAATTTCATATTCAAGATTCAATTGGGACATAATTTCTATAAATCGGTCTATTTCTGTCCCCTGATAGACTCCTAAATCATAATAAAATATTTTATTCATTTCCATATATTGAACCTAAAATCAGTTACTTTAGTGCTTTGCATGGGCAGATGTACTTGTGTTTTCAATCCTACTCTTGTGGAAAAATCTTTATTATATTGATGTTGTATAATAGCATCTGGTTTTTTTGTATCAGGTGCAAAAACTCCCTTCATAAGTTTTGTAGGTTTTATTTCAACTTTTTGGAAAGTGGCTGCTAAACAGGGCATTTCTCTATTGCGGCCAAATTTAATCCATATTTCATTCCATTTATTAAAAAATATTTCTGCTTCTGGTGTTTTTTCAAATCCTATAAAAGCTCCGTTATAAACATGCAATGGGCTTTTTAATTTAAATCTTTTTATTGCTTCGAGGTATATATTAGGAACTTTTTTTCCGAACTCGAAATCACAAAATGGATTTACAAGTATTGTATTATCAATTTGGTCAAAAAGTGTTTCTATGTTACTTTTTTGAACTATGCTATCAGCATCTAAATAGATAGTTTTATCAAAAATAGTATGTCGAATACAGGTGGTTTTAAGCTGCCTATTATCCGTGATAGGCTTGTTGAAATATTTAAATTCTACATCGGGAATATTTTTCCATAATTTATTACGGCTTTCTTCAGGGATATTAGTCAATACTAAAATGGGAATATTTGTAAATTGCCTAGAATATTTAACACAATGAGAGGCTATTAAATCACATTGCGACCCAAATACAACATATAAAAGTCCTTTTGTCATAATTCACTTTCAAAAATTCTATAGATATATATCTTATATTTACTTATTTCTACTCTTTAATTATTGCTACCATAACATCATTTGCCACATATCCATCGTGATATTCTATCAGGTAATTATTATTTATATTTTTAATTTTCTTCTCAACATCTTCCCTCTTAATACCCCCAAAGGCCGGGGTATCCATTTGTCTAACATCGTCAATTAAAATCACATGATTTTTTATTGGGTGTTTTGAAATGATATCTAATTCTTTCAATAGTGGAAAATCATTTGTAGTTTGACCTTCTGAATAATGGGCGTCCAACCAAAATGTAATAGGAACAGTTACATCTTTAATCATTTCCCATAAATGGTCCTCGGATTTTCCAAAAAATAATTCTACTTTTTTTTCTTCTAAGAATAGATTTTTTGAGTACTCGTAAAAATCCGCACTAGATTCTACGCTTTTTATTTGAAAGAAACCGGCCTCTATAGCACGTTGAACTCCATCTCCACTCCAAGTGCCTGTTTCGATAAATACTTCGTTTGGGAATTTAGAAAATAATTTAACATTACTTGACATGTTTTATAAGAGTAACGATTACTATATTATTGAATGAAGGTTAGATTGTTTGCTGATTTGCCAATACTTGAAAGAGAAGAGCTTTTTTTGGAGCACATGCGTAGACAAACTCCAACTATGACGGGTAATTTCTATAAAGATATAGAATTTGTACTAGATGACTCTTATACTCACGCAGTAGCAATTAACAAACAGCATCAAGAATATCTTTCTCCTTCAAAAAATAACATAGGATTCTTAATGGAGCCTCCAGAAATATGGAGTCCTAAATCAGAGGAGCTACTACAAATAGGAAAGTATTATGTTCCTTATGATGGGTTAAAAGAAATGTTAGGGGGAAAATATAGGCAACTTCCAATGCAAAACTTCTTATTTGCAAAGCCTCTTTCTTCTAATACAAAGCCAAGTGAAAAAACTAAAAAATTAAGCATTGTAGTGTCTATGTTAGAAGCAACGCCATTCCAAAGAAAAAGAAAAGAAATTGTTGAATCTCTTCTTAAAACAGATTGGCCTATAGATTTTTATGGTAGAGATTTTAAGCCGGGAATGCCTGATGTGCGAGTAAAAGGCCCGTTAGACTTGCTGAAAAAGCACTTGGCTTTAAATAATTATTCTTTTAGCTTAGCGTTTGAAAATAATGGACATGATGGATACCTCACAGAAAAATTTTTAGACTGTATTATTACAAATTGTATCCCTGTCACTAATAACCCAAGTGTTTTTAAGCATTATCCGAAGAACAGTTTCCTTTATTTAGATTTTAACTCTACATTGGAAACAATAATGGGTAATATCAAAGACATTTTTTCTATACCTATTACTCCATTTGATTCACCAATATTAGATTCAAAATATGAAGTGTTGTACGGTCAACATTGTTTCGCAGAAAATATTTATAAGGCTTTAAATAATATAATATGAGTTACATACTAGCGTCTTATCCGAGGTCTGGAAATACATGGGTCCGGTACATAATTGAATGGTTTTCTGGTCGTTCTACTTTAGGTGTGAATACAGTTCTGAATTCAGTAGGCAACCCAATAAAAGGTTCGCCTACTGATTATCCAATTCTTGGACGATTAGGGGAGTCATACATTAACAATAAGCCAATAGCCATAAAAAGGCACTTGGTAGATGATTTGATTAACGGAGAAACTAATAAAAATATTTTGTTAGTTATACGTAATTACAAAGAAGTTGTTCTTAAGCATGGGGTTGGGTCTATAGATAATAAAAATATATTTGAAAGACATATGAATTTTTACATGGAAATGATTCGTTTCTATAATGAAAAATTTACCAAGCGAAAAGAGATTATATATTACGAAGATTTGATGACAAAAAATGAACTTACTATAAAACGCATTCTTAAGTTTATGAAAATATATAACGAACATAAATTAAGAACCTTTATTTCTAATTTTAAGAATCATAAAAATAAGTCCATTAAATTATATGATAAACACATGGGTGGTTCAACAACTATGGGGAACGAAACAATATTTTATAGTAAACAGTTATCAAAAAAACAAAAAGTGGAATGGGATAGTTATGTAAAATCAAAATGGCCCATTTTGTTTAACAAATATTTAAAAAGGTATGAAGAGAAATGAGATATTATTTATATTCATTTGGTGGTTGTGGAACCCATTTTTTTCGTGATGTAGTATTCAAAAATTATGAATTAAATTTGGACCGTCACAGAAGAAGTCCTTTAAGTTTTTCCTTTGATTCTGATATCCCAGAACATAAGTTAGCCTTGTTAGAAATAGCAAGTAAATCAAAGCCTAAAGGATGGTTGGATAAAATTATCAAAAAGAGAAAATTTATATTGAACTCTAGATTGACCCCTATAAATGTTCCTTCTGATGCAAGGGGCGTATATCTTTTCGGAAATCCTTACAACTCTATAATGTCAATGTTTAAAAGAGGACAAAATGATTCTGATTTTATAGAAACAATTTGTAGGATGTTATGTGTAGAATGTCCAAAACAATTGTTAAACAAAAAATCTAATCTAGATGACTTTTTAGATGTTGGGTATGATTTTTTGAAATTAGAAGAACATTTTGATAATTGGTTCCATAATTTACCAAATAATTTCATAATGGTAAAATATGAAGGGATTGCTGAAAGTTCAGGAATAATATCGCAATTTTTAAATATTCCAGTAAATACAGAAAAACTAACCAGAAGGAGTTCAGATTATTTAAAATTAAATAATTCAACACAAGAAAAGTTGAGAACCATTCTTGGAAGTCTAAATGAAAAAATCTGTAATTTACCTAATATTTATAAGTGAGTTTCATTTTCTCTTATATCAAAATAAGCCGGATTTTTAATGTCATCTTTGTTGTCTTGTATGTATTTTAGATTTGGTTTTATATTATGTGCCTTAAAATACTCATCACAAGCTTTTCTTGAGCCTACTAATGGGTAATCATCTATTATAACAAACCCTTTTACTTTAGGATATAGATATTTAAGACATACTTTTGAAGAACTATACAAATCTCCATCCAATCTTAATATGGCGATATCGCTTATTTGTAGTTTGGGCAGAACGTTTTCAAACCATCCTTTATGATAAACTAAAATCGAAGGGTCTACACCCCAATTTGCCATAAATGATTTTACCCGTTCAACAGAACATGCAGATACACCAGAGGTCTTAAGCTCTCCAGTTCCTTTTCCTGCTTTAGCTCTATCTGCCAAGGGATTTCCAGCGGTTAACCCCGGTTGTTGGTCATCATTCGGCCCTGCCATGGGGATACCCTCAAAAGAATCAAAAAGATGAACCTTTTTGCTGCTTTTGTGTTTCATAATAGCTCGTGCCATAGCTGCACTTTGAGCACCAGCAAACACTCCACATTCCACGAAATTTCCTGAAATATTTTCTAGAATGGCTCTTTCGGCTAATTCAAAAGAACTATTAAGAGTTGCACCACTTGATAAAGCAGATGGGCCTACTCTGTCTAAAAATTTTCTGTCTTGTTCTGTAATCATTACATTTTCTCTAAAATTTATATCCAAATTCGTTTAATGTTGTCTTATATTTATTTTCAATAATTTGAACCATCTCTTTATTGTAATATTGACGATATCCGTCATGCTGTGAGGAGTTTATTTTGTCTATGTTAACTGAGATATTAATCCCCAATAATTTGATAAGTTTTTTACATTCTTCAAAAAAATTCTCAAATCTAAATATGTGATTTACAATTTTTTTACCATTTTCATCATGAAGGTATTTATATTGGTCGAAAGGGTCAATATTACATAGTCCACCCATCACCCAGCTACTTTTAAGGTCACTATTTAAAACCCAATCTTTAAATGTGCCAAAATTATTGTAATAATTTTTAACTTTTGTAGGCTGAGTTTGCAAACAGTGGCTCCAAAAACTAATTATTTGGTCAAATGGATTTCTAACAAACGAAAATGTTATCCTTTTGTCCCAATCAGAAGATAAATCACGTATGGTAGAGGCAAGCTTATGGTTGTGAAGCACACGAAGACCCAATAATTTTCTTATATAATGAGTTCCGGTACGAGGAATAGTAACAAAATAAACTTGTTCATTAATGTTAAAGATTTAGGCTCCTCCTTGAAGCACCATACAAACATTTTTTCTTTTAGGTTGATTTGCTAATTTTTCATATCCTTGGAAATAGGAGAAGAAAATTTCATCTAGATAGTCCATCCCCAATTTATGTGCTATCACTGACCCTACAGCCATATCATGACGGTGCCCACGAACTTCTGGGTCTTTAGACACTTGAAGATTTTCATTTGTCCAAGAACCAACAAAGCTTGCTCCATCGTTTGCTTTTTCAAACCACTGGTCCAAAAAAAGAGATGCTTTTTCGTTTTTTAAATTAAGGCCCAATCCGCCAGCCATGAAAAGGGATATATCCATTGCCTCTTTTCTAGTAATCCCTAGTTTATCTAATGCAGCGTCGGAACAGAATTTTCCAACAGAATTCCCGTCTCTTTGCATTACCCATCCATGTTCTGATAGATGTTGGAATACTTTGTCTATAGATTTAATAGCCCAAAAAGATGCATCGCACCATTGGATTAAATCATAACCTCTTTTCTTTGCTTCCATAAAGGCGTAGGGTTTAAAAGCATATGGGACTGCGGCGTGTGAAGGTGCGCCAATCTTATTCTCACCAATCCATGTTAATACGTCTCCATCAAACCCAAATTTTTTAAGACTATTTATTAATCTCTTCTGCCCATTAGGATACCACGCATTTGGAGTGACCAAATTAATTACACATTTATTCATTTTTTCTTCCTAATATTATGTTTTCGCCATTAGTATGTATCGTCTTAAATCCCAACTCACTACATTTCCTCACCATTTGGTCTATATGAGAATCATGTTCAACACAAATCAATTTTAATTTTGTCAATTTTTTTAGAGGCAAAGCGGAAAAAATTTGCCAATTTGTTCCTTCAACATCTAAATTAAGAAAATCACAATCAAATCCGAATTTATCGAAAACATCTGAAGTAGTTATAGCGTTTACAGTTACTTCTTTAAAATTTACACCCATTTGTTCCCATTTGCTTTTATGTGATTTATCAAATGAGGAAATTGCATCTCCACCAGAATCGTAAAATGTCATTGGACCTGAAGAAGAAGATACTGCATTATCGCATAAAGTAATCTTATTATTATCTTTGTACAATTTTTGTAAAGATGGGAACACACTTGGAGACGGCTCAATACACACTCCACCCCACCCCAATTCGGCTAATCTATGGGTGTTGCTGAATGTCTTTCCGTCATATGCTCCAATATCCATAAAAGAACCAATAAAGTTCTCAAAGAAATTAACTATAAATTGTTCTTCATTATTTTGAGAATACATAATCTCACCTTCCTAATATTAAATTTTCCCCATTTCTGTCTAACTCTACAAACCCAAAAGGATTACATTTTTTCTTGATATCCTCTATGCAAGAATCATGTTCTATACAAAGCAGTTTAAGCTCTGGTAAAATATTCAAATCAAATGACTCAAATAATTCCCAACTACATCCCTCTACGTCTAAGTTTATAAAAGAAAAATTGGTCCCAAATTCTTCGAACATTTCTTTAACTGTTATTGTGTCCACAATAACTTCTTGGAATTTAACGGGCCATCCTTTCTCCCATTTTTCTTTATGTTCTTCAGAAAACGTCGATAACATATCTCCACCAGAATCATAAAATTTTAATCTTCCACTTTTTAGTCCTATGGCTTTTGGGCACAATATAATTTTTTCATTTGGCCCATGTAGCTCTTTTAGTTTGGGATAGACACTTGGAGATGGCTCAATGCACACTCCTTCCCATTTTAATTCCGACAATCTATACGTATTGCTGGCAAGTTTACCGTTATGTGCGCCTATATCTAAAAATTGGCCAATAAAATTGCCAAAAAAGTCAGTGATTATTTTCTCTTCGTTATTTTGGGAATACATTTTACTATAATATAGTAATGATAAAATATTATAGCCAATTTCATCAGGACAAAATATTAGACGAAGAGATTTTCATAGGAAAAACCAATGGTTTTTTCATAGATGTAGGTGCTTTTCGATTATTCCTAAGTAACACCATGTTTTTTGAGGAACATAGAAAATGGGATGGTATTTGTATAGAGCCTCATCCAAATCATGCCGAAGAACTGAGGGGGGCTAGAAAAACTAATATTGAAGAGTTAGCAATATTGAATAGAACTGGAGTGTCTAATTTCACAGCTATAGATGGGTATGCTGATGCTCTAAGTGGGATAAGTGAGTTTTACGATAAACAGTTTGTGGAAAGAGTCAAAAGTGAAACAAAAGAAGAGGAAAGACGCACAATTGAAGTAAAGGTAGACACTCTTCAGAACGTCATTGATAAATATGGAGTTTATGATATAGATTATTGCAGTATTGATGTAGAGGGAGCAGAATTAGAAGTTTTAAAGTCCATAGATTTTTCGAAAACTAATATACATTGTTTTACAATTGAAAATCAATACGATGACCCAAAAATAATTAGGTCTTTTTTATTGGAAAAAGGGTATGGCCTTTGGAAACCAAAAAAAAATCTATATCCAAACTCTAAGTGTTCCATAGCAATAGATGATGTATTTATACGGGGTTTATGAAAAACGGTCACATTACAATATCTTGTCTTGGAAGTTTTGGTAGATTTGGAAATCAGTTGTTCCAATATTCTTTTGCAAAGGCTTACGCCGAAATAATAGGTGCCGAACTTCAAACTCCTCCATGGGTGGGGCAAAAAATATTCAATATTGATGACCCACCAATAACTGATAATTTGCAAAAAACAAATGTTGATGAGATATCTTGGGGAGAAACTGATATAGACTTATTTGGATATTTTCAATTTAAAGAAGCAACAGAGATATTGGAAAGACACAAGCTTAAAAAATGGTTTACATTTAGAGAAAAATGGACTGAATTATTTGCTCCTATGAATAATTATTACATAGCGGCCCACGTTAGAAAAGGTGATTACCAATCTTGTAATACTTATGGAGTTTTAGAAAAAAAAATATATTTAGAAGCATGTAATAAATTTGGTTTAGATAACTCCAAAATTGTATGGGTGACGGAAGAATGCCCAAAAAATAATATAGAAACAGAAGGCGAATTAAGTTTCTTGCCTGATTTTATGACTTTGGTGAATGCTCCTGTAATTTTAAGAGGTAATTCTTCTTTTAGTTGGTGGGCAGCTACGCTTGGGAATGGCAAAATTTATAGCCCCATAATAGATAATGGGCCATTTCATTTTGTTAATGGAAACCACCCAAGGTTCGCAGAAGCAAAAAAACATGACGAATTCCACATAAAAGGATAAAATGAATAATCCAAGACACGACAAAAAAACACGAGCAATTTATGATAATAAAGACAAACTAATAAGTGTATACAAAGAAAATCCAAATGAAGTATATGCAGATTGGTACTTTAAAGAACATTATTCTGATGATAGGAAATGGTCTGTTCGTATATTTAAAGATTTTGTGCTAAGAAATAATATATCATCAATAGTAGACATGGGATGCGGCATTGGTTCTTATATTGAAGGTGCATTAGAAGGAGGCGTAAAAATTGTTAAAGGATATGAACTATGTTTAGAAAACTCTTCCAAATTCATGTCAGACAATGTAAAAAAATTCGTAGAACATCAAGATGTTACTTTACCAATAGACTGTTGCGTAAAATATGACTGCGTTTTATCTATAGAAGTAGCTGAACATATATTGCCGGATAGAAGTGAATGTTTTGTAGAAAATATGGCTAATCTATCTAATAGATTAATAGTTTTTACTGCGGCTCCTATGGAGCAATTAGGAATAGGACACATAAATTGTCGTCCAAAAGAGTTTTGGATTTCTCAATTAGAAGACCATGGGTATGAGTTAGACGAAAAACTCGTGGAAGAAACAACGAAACAATGGGTTAATTTGGGTGCGCCAGATTATTTAACAAATAACCTAATGGTTTTTAAGAAATGAAATTTACAATAATATCTGGTCTTGGAAGATGCGGCACCACTTTGTTGCATCAAGCCATTTATGACTGTTCTATTATAAAAAAAACAGAATTTGTAGTAGATTTACAAGGGTACAATTTTTCTGACGAGTGCTTGTATAAAACGCATGATTTTGCTCCTGATTTTCTGCCCGGACATCCAAAAGTAATTTTTATGTTTGGAAATCCCCGAAATACTGTTTCATCGTTTCATTCTTTTGATGATACAATTAATATTTATAATAGATTACATGCTAATCATTCTGATTCCTGCAAATATTATTTAAAAGATACGCTTAGACTAGAGGCACTTTTTGATTCTTGGTATAAGCCTCAAACATTTGACCTTATGACTATAAGATATGAAACCATGCACGAATACATGTTTGAAATACAAAATTTCTTGGATACAAACTTTGATATTCCAGCAAAGAAGAGCAGGGGCACAAATTGGAAATTAGACCCTCACTATAAAGATTTATCAACCATATTAGTGAAGTTAGACCAAAAGATAAAAGATGCAGATGACATAAAGGTTTGGCCTAAAAATAAAGAAATTTAAACGAAGTTGGTCTTGCGGGCACAATTTTTAGAACTTTATCCAAATCTGGTTCTTGTAGTACATTCCAAACAACAAATCCATGTGAACATTTTGGTAAAAGATTTTTCTTGTATTTGTTTCTTTCTCCTTGCTCAATTTCTCCAATTGAATAAGTAGAAACTAAGAAGTAGTTTTCATTCAAATGTGAATCATAATTATTATTGTTTAAAAACACAACTTTATCATTGAAGTCTCCAATTTTGTTGAGATATTTTTCTTGCAGACGAACTGGGTCTTCTAAGTCAATCATTGTATATGACTCTATAGGAATATCAAACAGTCTACAAATATTGAATAAGTAAAAACATAGACCTCCATATCCTCCCCCAATTTCTACTATATTTTTAACATCATATTTTTTCATATGATTTGCGGACAAAAGAGCGTGAAATAAATATCGAATATTACTTGGGCTGCATTCTCCGAAAAAAGGAAAATTGCCTTTTATAGGGTTTCCTATACTATCATTTTTGGAAATTAATTCAGAAATAAATTTCTTGTTGCTAATCACAAAATCTCCAAATTCATTTAAAATCAAAGACTCATATTTCATAGCTTTGGCAACCTCAAGATGTTCTAGCATATATTGAAAATCTGGGTGCCTTTTGAAATCATGCGAACCCAGTTTCCCAATAATAGACTTTATGTAATCACAATATCTTTTATATGAATTCATAATATTAATCTTTATTTTCAGCAAACGAGATTAGGCGATTTTTAATATCTTCTTTTTTATATGCCAATAAATTGTTAATTTCTTCAATTTCGTGCAAAAATAAAATAGCTTCTTCATTTCTCCCAATAACACTTAAAGTGTCGGCAAGCGTAAGTCCTGCATCTATTTTCGCTCGATTAGATTTATCATACAACTCTTTTAATAAGTATAATTCGTAATTATCTCTGCTAAAGTCATCATAAGAGTAATATTTGCTCATACAACTTTCATAACTTACTTCTTCATTGAGGATGTCACTAAACCCTTCTTTCTGCCAAATTAGTGGTTCATTGGATATGAAAAAATTTAGTTTTTTTTGCAATTTCGCAAAAAGAACATCTATTTCGCAATTAATTTCTTTATAGTTTTCCAAGAACTTATTGGCAAATTCTAAAGAGACTATATAGCTACTAGTTGTCCCTGCCGATACGACTTTAGATAAAAATGGATTTATTTCTTTCCCTTTTATCACGTAAGACGCTCCTAAATAAACCACATCAAATGATGGGGGAAGATTATTTAATATGTTTGGTATTCTCTTAGAAAAATCTTTAGCGAACACAACATCATCTTCTAGAATTAATACCCTGCTCCAATTATTTTTTACCATTTCTTTGAAAATAGATAAATGACTCATGAAACACCCAGCAGCACCGATATTGATATTATCATAATGTTCTACTTTGGTTCCATCTATGGCGGAAAATCTTTCTACTTTAATATTGTGTTTTTTAAATTCAGCCAAACAATTTTCCCATCTTTCGGGTCTTTGGTTTAGGTTTATGCAATATATTTTATCAAAATATTTTTTATAATTTATCTTCTTATAGTTAATTTTTGTCATTTTAGAACTTTCGAAAATATTATTGCTATTCCTTTTTCGTCCAAATTTTTCGCTAGTTCAAATGGCCATTGTGCGTTACAAACCGATTTGTATACTAAGGAACACAGTTCCTTGGAAAAGAAAATATTTTTGTTATTTAAGGTGTTTTTTACCTCATAGGAGGAAAATACTTCAGAAGAGGATTGCCCGTCATCTCCCCCGGTTATCACTGATGTCGGGAATTGTTTATGTAAATCCAGTAAAATTCTAAACCAATTTTTATTACTCTCTTTCACATCTTGCAACCACACTATTAAATCGCAGCTTTCTGAAAGTAAATTAATGGCTTTTTTAAATATTATATGCGGTTCTGTTTCTTGTATGATATGAGTTTTTATTTCGGGAAATTGAGATGCATATTGCTTTGTAGTCACCACAACATCTACTGGCGGGGGTGACGAAACTTCAGACATACAAATTAGCCCTATTTTGCCAATATTTTTTTTGACTTTATCGTGCGAATAATAATTTTTTGGTTTCGTTTTTATTATAGGGAACCCCTGTCCCCTTCTTGTGTTGTAATTTATGTTATCTTCATTAAAAAATTTCTCATTTCTCTGGAGGAGCTTATCACTACCTCCTGTAGCATCAGACCATTGGTGGGCAACTATGATTTCGTCAATATATTTAACAGTCCCCATTACCCTTGTAACATCTGTGTATTCATTATCGCACCATAACGAAATATAAGAAGGATGATAAATATATCCAAAATAATCATACATTTTTTTATTCATTATTGACAGTGTATTTAACGCTTGTCCCGCCCTACCATCATTATAATGCAATACCCCAAATTGATTATATCCAAAATATCTTTCCATATCTCTTACTACAATTTTATCATAATCTTGTTTTGCCGGAATCATATCATCAGATACCAAGAATAAAATCTTAAATTCTTGGTTGCGCATATTGGAATTAATAGCGGATATTTTGGTTTGAACTGGAGGATTGAAATGCAATTCTGTATTTGGGATACTTTTTATTTTTTCTATCATAGCTGGATTGTTCATGGACTCATCATCCTCGTCGCAAGAAATTAAGAATTTATAACTGCAACTGCCTGATAAAAAATTACAATAAGTCCCCAGTGTGCTCAAAAATAGTTGAGGTCTAGACCTTGTTGGATATTTAAAAAGTATATCGACCATTATGTTCTAAATATATAGTAGTAAATAGGCTCTTTTATGAACTCTTCCTCTTTTAACAAAGGATAAACTCCCATAGAAAAATCATGGTCTTCGCCATGATTTTTCTCTGGGAAGCCTACTTTTAGTGCCAATTTTCTCTTAATCGGGTTTAAGTGATTAGGACTCCTATAATAAATCCCATCCTTTTCAAACCAACTTTTATATTTAAGAGAGTGTATGAAAGTTTTAGGGTTTTCTCCATTGGTAGTCATAACCCCCTTTATACCCACGCAATCTGGGCCAGATTTTATAGCATTTAATACATTCGATATATAATTTGGTGATACTAAATCATCATCATCTACAAAAGAAACATAATCGCCAGTAGCTTGTCTAAGAAGTTCATTTCTTTTTGTGCCAATAATTTTTTTACCATCATCTATATTGAACAATATTTCTATATCAGGTTGTCTTTGTTGTTCTAGGACATCTAGAAGCCTGTCGGCCAGCTTCTCTCTACTTTCCAAAGATACAATTAAAATTGATAATTTCATATAATACCTACTTTAACCAAAAATCTGCTTTATCCACATTATTATGTCCCATTATGCTTTCATGCCCTATATGCTCCATAACAGATGGGTTACTAGCTAGTGCGACACACTCTTTACGACCTATTATAGTAGAAAGACTTGTATCCCAATTATTATTAACCAAAACTTCTTTAATCAAAGGGAATAAATTTCTATTAAAAATTAAATTTGCACCGCCAATGCTTTTTTTAACATCGTATTTTCCAAAGGATTCAGAAATAGGGTGAGATGGCGTATTAAATCCAGTAACAATGGCTTGGGGATTTTCTCTTAATATATCAAATAAGACGGGCATCCAAAATGGCTTAACAACCATATCGGAATCCAAATTACCTATAAAATCAAAATCTGAATTGTAAAAGAATTCAAATCCTTTTCGCAATCCATAAAACATACCACGATTACATTTGTTGTAAACTTTTGTAATATCATGTCCCTGTATAGAAAATTCATGAACAATCTTTTTGACATCAGGTTTACTGCAATCGTCTATTAAATAGAAAGAAAGACCATCAGGTAGATTGCTCTGGCTTACGCTTTTTAGAGTTTTTTTAAGATAGTCTGGCCTATTATAGCTGGTTATAACAATGCCTATTTTCATACTTAAAAGTGCCAATCATCTCTTACTTTAGTAATATGTTTTTTCCCACTAAGATTAAGGAATTGTAACCATGTGGAAAATGAATTATTCACGGTGTATATGTTTTGTGCCTTTTCAGCAACTTTGCTCCAATCAAGAATGGTGAAGTTAGAAATTTTTTCCATATAGATAGTTTTAATATTCTTATCAAACTCCAGCGAAGCTTTATTGCCGAAATCATTATGGTAATACTCATTCACGAGATTAAATTTTTCATCTTCGTCTAGACCAAGGATGTTGGTAAACAATTTAGATTCAGATTCTTTATCTCTTATCCAAGAAGAACTTTTATAGGTGGACACAGACATATCCCACAACTTATAAATGCTTTTTAGATAATCAGATTCCCCTTCAATGATGGTGTGGGCATATTGAATTGGGATTTCTAGTATGCCTTTTTTATTAACGAAGTTTTTACTATTATCGGTGTTTATGTAATTAGTGTTGATAAAAGTGATATAATCAGAGTGCTTATTGAAGTCTGTTAGGTTATGTGAAACTGGCCATATAATCTTATATCCGAGTTCTTTGTAATATCTGGCTATTGGTTCTGAAAACAATATAGTTCTTAAACTTTTTGGACAATTAAAAATGCAAAGTCTGCTAGAGTTTAATTTTTCTACTTCCATCCTTGACGTTACATCACCCTCAGAGTAAATCCTAGGAGCCTCTTTTAGGATTACGGGCAGCGGAGGCGGAGGCGGAGGCGCTTGAGCCTGAGCTTTAACTACATTATGGTGTTTACTTTTTCCTCTTTTTCCTGCTCTTGGCATTTTTTCTTTAACCTTTCTAGCTTTTCTGTAATTTTCCTTGCTACCAAATATTTTTTTTATTTTGTCCGCTGATAACCCTTTTTGTCCTGCGAGTATACTTCTTCTTGATGTTTTTTGATTTCTTATTTTTCTTGCCATAATACCAATTCTATGCTATGCAATTTGCTAATCTATTCTTATCTGCTGCTACATCTTCCCAATAATCTATGGCTAATTCTACGGCGGCGGCGTGCCATACTAATTCATCTTCAAGCCAAATGCCGTTAAACGTATCTTGATAATTAAGTATTGTATTGTTGGGATTTGGGTCAACTAAATTAATTCTCTTTATAGTAACTTGTTCCAAATCTCCTTTTAGTGCTTTCCATAAAACATATGGAGAAGAACCTACTGCAAAAGTACAAGAGTAATTTTGTATTAATTCTATAGAATTAATACAACCAAGTATTAATACGCCACCAGATGCCGTATATGTAAAATTCATCGTAAATCCTCCAGTCTGCTTATTTTACTTTGAATGACAACAAGTTCTTCTTCTATGTCGGCAGAAGAATAAACAGTTTCAACAACTAAAACACCACTGTCGCCATCCGCAATTGGAGTAAGAGAATTTAATCTATTCACTCTTCTTGTGGCTTCATCTATCTCTAACGTTAATGCATCCACGTTGTATTCTGTTTTTACTTGTTTAATGCAACCCATTTATTCTATTTATCTTATGCAACGGTAAAAAATAAAAAATATTTGTAGAAAATGAAATATTAACACTTATATATAATTGATGATATTAGCACGCAAACTAAAACTCATAGTCAGTGATGAACAACACAAAGTTCTTATAGAGACTCTTGACCAATACAAAAAGTGTGTTGACAGAGTATTTGAATATGGATTTCAAAATCATTTAATCTCTGGCTCGACTCTACATAAAGCGACTTATTATGAATTAAGAAATGAGTACCCAAATCTTCCGTCAGCCCTAGTATGTTGTGCTAGAGTAAAAGCCACAGAAGCACTGAAAGCCATCAAAAAACAAACTAAAAATAAATGGAACACGAATTGCCCAAAGGCAGGAAAATTTCCAGCTATCAGATATAATACCACTTGTTGTTCCATTGGTAAAGACACCTTTGCAGTTGCCACAATAAAAAATCGTATTAAACTTGGTATCATCAATAATCCTTTTGTAAAAGAAGATGTTAAACAATTTAGTACAACTTGCGAATTATTTTATCGTAGAGGTAATTGGTATCTAACGGTGTTTGTTGAAACTCATTGTGAAGACTTAATTCCTACAAAGAATATTTTGGGAATTGACCGAGGGATAAAAAATATTGCTGTTTGTAGTAACAATCAATTTTTTAATTCCAAAAAACTCAAAAATGTAAAAGGTAAGTATCGTTATTTGCGAAAGAAACTACAAGCTAAAGGCACTTATTCTGCCAAACGACTGTTAAAGAAGTTGAGTGGAAAAGAAAACCGTTTTGTAAAAGACACTAATCATTGTATTTCTAAGCAGATTGTTTCATTACCATTTGACACTTTTGTTTTAGAAGATTTGAATATTCGTACCAAGAAAAGCAATGGACGTAAGTTCAACACACTCTTATCAGGGTGGAGTTGGTTTCAATTGGAACAATTTATTACTTATAAAGCTCTTCTAAAAGGGAAAAAGGTAACATATGTGGATGCTCGATACACATCACAGAAATGTTCGGTTTGTGGTTATGTGTATCGTGGAAATAGAAAAACTCAAAGTGGATTTTTGTGTCGTAAATGTGGATTTCAAGTTCATGCTGATTTAAATGCTAGTAGAAATATTAAAAATAATTACATCGCTATGCTTGGTAATACTTAGCATAGCAGGCTCTCGTCAATGAGCCATACGCCCCTACTTCCTAAAAGTAAGGAGGCAAGTTCTTTAAAAAAAGAATAATTGACTTAGGTTAACAATAATACGAATAATAAGTAATTAACTTATGCTTAACAACAATAAATAAGTTGGAGCTTATTATGAAAAATAAACAGAAATGTCATCTACCACCTTATATTGTTGACCCTATAATTTCTTTACAGGCAGCACAACAAAAAATAGGGTGGAATATTACTGCTTTTAATCTTCCGGTTGCTTGGGAAAAAACAAAAGGAGAAGGGGTAAAAGTAGCAATACTAGATTCTGGTTGTGATTTAGACCATCCTGATTTAAAGAAAAATTTATTAAAAGGTAAGAATTTTGTTAACCCATCCCAACCTCCGAAAGATATGTGCGGACATGGCACTCATGTAGCTGGAACTATAGCAGCAGAAAACAATAAAATAGGCATGGTCGGGGTGGCACCTAAATGTAAAATAATTCCTGTGAAGGTTTTAGATGCTAATGGAAATGGCAGTATGGGAAATGTAGCTAAAGCCATACGTTGGGCAGCGACTAGTGGGGCAGATATAATTTCATTATCTTTAGGGTCACCATCTAAATTGCAACAAGTAAGAAAAGCTATACAATATGCCGCAAAAAGAGGAATACCTACTTTTTGTGCAGCCGGTAATGCGGGAAAAACAAAAGAAGTCTTTTATCCAGCAGCCTATCCAGAAACTATAGCAGTTGGAAGTGTTGATGAAAATTTCAAAAGGTCATCTTTTTCTAATACAGGAGAAAATTTAGATTTCATGGCCCCCGGAGGTAAAATATTCTCAACATATCCTCCTGATTGGTATTCGATATTATCTGGGACTTCTATGGCATGTCCTTTTGTTGTGGGAGTTGCTGCTTTATTACTATCTTTCACAAGAAAAAACAATATGTCTATATCGCTGGGCACAGTTGACGATTATAGGAAAATATTCAAACAAAATACAATTCCAATATCAAACAAAAAATATGCTGGAAATAAGTTCTTTCAAGGATTTGGAATTATAGACCCAAGAAAATTTGTGGAGTGGTGCAAAAATAATTCAAACTAATATATAGTCCATTCGTCACTTTGAATCTCGTATCCATTGTCTCTAGCTCCATAGGTTGGGGGAGTTGCCCCTTCTTCATACACTCCTAGGTCTGATGATTCACCTACGTTGTTTACAACGGCTGCTGCACCTACCGCATCAGATGATGCTTTTAGGGTGAAATCATTTGAGTCATAATCTGTAAATCCATCTTTATTTGTGAAAATGCTATTCTGGTCTATCCCAACTCCTTCTGAAAACGCATCTAAATCATTATAATAAATATAATCAATTGTGTCATTCCATTTAAAAGCCGGAGAAACTGAATAATAATATCCGTTATAGTCTACATCGGTTCTCCATGTGGGAGAAACTGTATTTACAAGCTCTTGAGAAACATATGAAGCAGAAGATTCAGCCCATCTCTGAGTTTCCCAAACATAATTCGATGAACTGTCATAAATGAATAAGTTATTTTTTACAAATCCATTTAAGATAAATTGCCCCCAACCACCGTTTAGTGCGGCTCTGCTACCTGATATAAATGGTCTTCCACCGGGGTCTCTGACAATAAAAGTGTTGTTGATAAGTGCGAATCTGCTCACCATTCCATGAAATTTAAATTTTGATTCTCTTCCGTATGCCAAATTTTTTATGAAATACCAAGGACCACAATACATTGGTTGAAAACTGAATGCGTAAGCTCCTGTGTCAAAGATTCTGTTGCCCCATACCCTAATATTTGCATATGAGTAGTCTAGTTCTGGCCCATCATCAGTATTGTCAAATATGTCATTTCCATAGATATCGTGGTTACGTCCAGATGTAGAAATTGAATCTGATGTGTGACTGATTGAATTATAAGCGATTATATGGTTTTCTCCGCTGACTTGAATTCCTTCTGAGTCAAACCAGTAACCTCCATAAAAGAGTGGAGTAATTGCTTCCGAATCCGGTTCAGCAGCAAGAGAGAATATTTTTGTATATGTGCCACCGGGAACTGGAATTTCTCCTTCTCCAAAAGTTTTAGTTTCTGTATCTATTCCAGTTGTAAATACTATATTAGCAGTTAATAAAATCGTTGGCTCAGCGTCCGCTGATTCTGTTTTAATATTATCATTTCCTCTTTCAATTTCAACTGTATATTCTAGTTGTCCAGCATTCCAACTTGTGCTTATGATTGTTAAATCAACCTCTTCCGCAGGGTTTTGGTCTGGGGATTCATGGTCCCCAATTATTGTGTTGTTGAAGATAACACAATTTCTACCATTTGAAACTGATAAGGTATTAGTGTAATTATACAAATAATTATGGCTAATTACCACACCGTGTAATTCGGTGAGGTCCAGTTTTTTGCATTGAATTTTAGATGAATGGTAAGGTTTTGGTACATCACCTGCTAAGTCTAATTCATGAGCCGGAGGGCATTCGCCGCTTAGGGCATCACAATTTATGAAAGAAAATCCTCTTACCCAAACATAATCTGCATATACGCCTATTACGTTATCAATTTCTACTTCCTCGTCTTCATATGGTTGCCAAACAATATAATTGTCTGATGTTCCCGAATCCTCCACATCGAGTTGTAACTTGTAATAACTCCCTGCGTGCAGTTGCAATATATCTCCGGGCTGTGCATTATCTTTTGCTATTTCTATCCCATTAAAGGGCGTTGTAATACTGCCATCACCATCTGGTTTTTCTCCGTCAGGTGGTATCACATGTAGTTCTCTATATCCCGTGCTATCGGGTAATTTCTTTGTGCTTATTTCTCTTAAGACATTAATGATTCCATTATCAGGATGATAGTGTTTTAATATAATTTCATATGTCGTGTTTGGTGTTAAAAAGAAGATGCTTCCCGCAAGCATGTTATATGCTCTATCTGCTGTGGTGTCTGTTCTCCACCCGAAATAATCTATTCTGAACAGGTCCATTGCGAGGTTCCATTGAGTTTCTCCCTTTTTCCTATAGTGGATAGTTGCCCATGCATCGTGGTTCGCATCCCCTTGTATGTCCCATTCAATACCTATTGAGTGAAATGTGCTTTCAATAAATCTTATAGTTGCGTTATCATATCCAGTGGAGGTGGGTTCAGGTTGAGGCTGAGTATTATTTCCAAAAGTGGGAATTGTAAAAATAAGTTCAGGCTGGCGGCACATTGTGACAGCAGAGACCATTCCTTTTTTAATTAGTCCGGCATAAATCTGGGCTGTTTGGAAATCCCCATCAGCGTTTACATATCGACACGTTATACTCATAAATATATATAGAATTTATGGCACAATATAATATTTGCAATTTTTATTGGTTATCAGCCATTGTCTTTGCAATTAGAGTGTTGATATTTTCAGCTATTTCTTCTGCTGTTTCTATATGGTCATGTGACACAGCTATGTCAAGTTGATGTTCTAATTCTTTCTTTTTTACTTCAGCTTCGGTTATTTTTTCTATTTTAATTTTCAATAGTGCAGCAGTCTCATAATCTTCTTTTTGTAAGGCGTTTTGAAGCTCGGATTGTATTTCAATTTTATATTCTTCAATACCTATTTTATGAGGTTGAGGTTTGTTTTTTTTCCTAAGATTCCCAAAAAACTCAAAACATTTTATACATCCAACCCCTTCATTTGAAATTTCATCTAACGTAGTATGGCAATTAGGACATCCATCTTTTTTGACTTTACTATTTTTTTTATGTTTAGGCTCACTTTCTAAAACATCCTTAAACAATTCTGTAAGCTTTAAAAATATTTCTTTAATGGGAGATGGGATGTCATGTTGAATTTCTTGTTTCCCAGCTTCTTCATCAACAAAAAAGGTGCCTGCACATTTTTCGCAAAGATAAAAAGATTGAGTCTCACCGTCAACTATTTCAGTTATATGATGACGCTTGGGTTTACCACATGGTTTTCCTGATAACGGGCATACTTCCATTATATTCCTTCTCTCAAATTATAATAGTCATTTCCCAGTTAATCTCATGGTGAACCCATCACCCGCCACAGATTTAGTATCTTTAATTACATCTCTTTTAACCCATAAGGGAAATCCTTCATCGGGGAATAGTCTACCGATAGATACCAGTTCGCTAATTGAACTAGTAAATAAAACTCCAACTGGGGCTGATTCCATGGATGGAACTAATGTCGCAATCGCATTTATAGGTGAACCATTTTGTTTTTTTCTAATTGTTATTTCTGGGCTGGAACCTGTAAGATTATTATCCTGTACGGCAATTAAGTCATAATATCTATTATCACCAGTTCCTATGAAGTTAATTGTAAAAACATAAGAAGTAGCCGTAGATACCCCATTTACTGTGATGTCGCTATATCCATAAGTATCGCAACTTCGTAATGCGGTTTGAAGATTAGAAGCCCATACATTAATATCGGAATCATATTGAACAGTTTTGATTTGAAATAATGGCCCTGAAACATGAGTCCCCGGACACAAGACGGTAAAATTACCTCCGGTTACATTTCCTCTGATTATCATTTCTTGTATCTCTGTATTATAATCAATTCCAAGATTTACTATGGCACCAGATGCTTCTTTTGCAACTATTTGAACTTTAGAGTTTTTTAAATCATCAACTCCATTCTCATTAAAAATATAAAAACACCTATAGTCGGTATATCCTTCATCTACGTCATCTTGTAATATATTAGAAAATAATGTTTCGGAGTTTATGGGTTGAGATGAAGGTTCCCCACCAAGAGACTCATTTGAATCTATATTGGATTCTCCACCGGATAAAACCATGTTAATGTCATTCGAAGTAACAGCCATTTTTACCTTTAAACCAAGTTTCAGTTATATATGATGACGTTTAGGTACTTTGTGCCATATCTATATATTCTTGCAGTTGAGAAAAATCAGTTTGCCATGTTGTATACATCATTCCAGTATATTGTTTGGTTCTTGCATATTGAAACCAAGGTATTCCTACTGATACGTCGTGGTTGTCATAATATCCAGCGAGTATTTGCCTATGACCTCGGGAATGGAAGAAGTCTAGAGACCTTTTATATCTTTCTATTCCTTCCTCATCTGCTTCATTATTTTCGTCAATTAAGGTCGCCCCTTGATTCCAATTAGATATTATGATGCTAGAATCAAGACCTTCCCAAGACAAATAATGTGGGTTTTCATTCTGGTATCTCGGATACCAGTTTGCATTATGATATGGGTCAAACATATCATTCCAGATATATATTGGCTTATCGGGGTCAAGAGTATTAAGAAGATTATAACAATAATTTACATTAGCAGCAAGATGTTGTCCCTGACTCCCATAATCTTGGCAAGAAGGGTCACAACCTGACAATCTGATTTCGTCATGAGATAAATAGTATCCGTCTACACCATTGAGATTGTCAACATAAAAATTCGCTATAGTTTCAAGTTTTTCAAGGAATTGCGGTTCAGTAGGGCAAGCTCGCCACGTCCCTCTATAAAACCCAACATGATAATAAGAACATAAAACAACATCATCTTCAGACAATGCGCCCCCAACGGTATTCATAACTGGAACATCATGCCATTGTGACCTGCCAGTATTTAATATTTTTATGTAAGGGTCTACCGCTCCATCAAAATTTCCGCCACGAATATTAGGGTCTTCGGCGTCAGTATAATCTACACCTTCCTCGTAGGTCGTTAGTCCATCTTCGCTTGTCATTACAAATGGGGTATTGTCTCGTCTTAAAACATTCATAATCCCAGCAGGCTCTACAGTAAATTCTGACATCCACATAGTTCCTGCGGTCATATTGGGAGATAGATAAAACTGCACTTTCCCTCGGTAAAATGTGTTAAATGTCAGATGCACTTGCTGCCAATCTGCTGTCAAAGGAGCGGAGGCCGTTCCTGTCGTGCTAGACACATTGGAAATGTTTCCACCTATCCCTATAGCAGGATATGTTGCGTCTCGTTCGTCTTTCCATGCATTTCCTCCAAAACCTAAATCTCCAACATAACCATCAAATTTAACCCAAAATGATATGTGAACATAAGTATGCGAAACAGAAGCGTATCCATTGTAATCAGTATCAATTACTTGAGACAGTACTGGAGAAGATACGGGGCCAAAATAAACCCATTCAATAGTTCCATCATCTATTTTATCGTGGTCATCATCCAGTTCCTCGCCAGTCGCTCTAACTCTAATTGGGTCACCAAGCCTATTTAGTGTCCAGTCCGGCTCGGTTGCTCCCGATGTTCCTCCTGCGATTGTAAAATATAAGTCTTCATTTATTGTAAGCAAAGATTGTGGAGACAATAATGTATTAGGTGTTCCAGCGTATACGTGATTAGGTTGCCATGTGCTTTCTTCTGGAATATTAAATTTTATTGAGTAACTCTTTCCTGATGTGGGCCTTATGACCGTTGTATCTCTTGTGATGAGCAAAGGATAATTGCGTGAATATGGGTCGTAGTAATTTCCAGCGTGACAGTTGTGGACCAGCCATCCTTTAACATTACTTGCAGACCACCAATTGTATTCTCGTGGGAAGGGTTGAGCAGCAAATTCTTGATTAACCCAATAAAAACGTGGATTCTCTACACGGATAAGGTCATTAGGGTCAGGAGTTATTGTTCCATCTCCTTGTATTATAAATCTCATTTCACTCGCTAGACAACCTTCAACGAACACGTCTGAATTTGGGTCTTCTGCATAATTGTCGGCATAGTGGCTGGGGTCTAAGAAAGAAAGAATAAATTGAAAATCATTTTCATGACAATAATCTATTATTTCTTGCATCCTCTCAATAGGTTGTTGCCCATTTTGGTCGATAGTCCAAGATGCGATATAGGCCCATTGGCTAGAGATGGTTACAAGACCATTATACCCAGCCGCAACTCCGTCATCTATTATTGCTTTTATGTAATCTACATCATCGGAGCCATAATATGACCTATCAATATATATAAATGCAGACTCAACAGTAGGCTCAATATCAGGTGGTGATTGAGGTTGTTGGATAGAAGGAATTGGGTCATATTTTCCAGTACTGGGAACTGTTACAATAAGCTCTGGTTGCTGACATATAGTAATAGCAGGGATAATTGCATCTCTAATCACTCCAGCATAAATTTGAGCAAATTGTATTTCCCCATCTTCATCAACATATTGACATCTTATGCTCATTTATAACTCAGTTAATCTTTTGTTTCTGAGTATTTTTCTGATATTTCTTTCTGTATAACCAGTTAGTTTAGCAACTTGGTGTGTTGGCAATCCAGAATCAATAAACATCAAAACATTATGGTGATTAGTAATTTGACGATTAGGAATTCTCCCTTCACGTTTTACAATACGATAAATATCCCCTACAGATTTTCCTGTTTTTTCAGAAATCTCCCTAATGGTCATTTCGGGATGAGAGTAGTAGAGATTGATAACTTCCCATCCGTCACCGTTCAAAAATTCTTTAAATCCTTCCATCACTTTATTTACCATACCAAGTTGATTTTTAGCCAATATTTGTTAGAATGCTTATCTTAAAGGGATGTTTTCCATGAATAAATTTGTCAAAATGCTAATGTCAGGAGTCGTTTTTATGAAGAAGACTGAGAAAAAGTCCAAGAAAGTAGTGTCGAAGAAAAAGCCTAAGAAAGTATCTATAAAATGGGTAAAAAGTCCGAAATATGGTGGGTTATCCCAGTCATTCTCTACAGGATTGGAGTTCTGTTTAGTTTCAGATAAAAATCATCAGTGTTCTCCATTCATGTTTTGTAAAGATTACATACAGGACGCTATGCATGGTGTTGTAAATTCGATGGACCGTTCAATTTATGGTTTTTCGTATAAAACCACTCAGAAACATCACCCATCAATCCAAAAAGCTAAGTTCGTGGTGGCAAATTCTTCCGATAGTTCTATGAGGGATAAAGTTCCTTGCTGTCTAGATTTTATTCATCAAATAGAAGAAGTTCTGGGGATAGATGAAAAAACAGAAATTTTGGAAGCCCTAGAGGTCACTGATAAAACACCCGCATGGCTGAAAAAATATTTCAAGTGTAGTATATGGTCAGTAGAAGGAAGTGCCCGCTGGCTTATAAGCCCTGTAATGATTTCTCTTTATACTTTGTTAATTCGAGTCGGATTTGCTCATGAGATTGGGAAAACGTTTAAAGAAACAATAAACGATATAATGAGTGGGGAAACAAAACCTTACACGAATTGTGATACTACACGGTTAAAAGGTGCAATAAAAGGAATAAACATAATCCTTAAAAGAGGGGATAAAAAGGTGTTTTTCAAAACTATGAAGGCAAATTATCCGAGGGGGTTATCAATGAATGATATACACAATACTGGTGGCATTGTTTCTTTTGCAAATGAGCGTAAGGGAAGCGAATCACATAAAAAGTTAATGGAGCGATGGCATAAAAGAGCGGATAAAAAGAAGTTGGCGGCGTTTTAAATTGTTTACATGGAACAGAAAAACTCCTACAATAGAGATGTCAGGAATTATTTTAGAAGGAGTCGCATAAATGGCTAATTTTACGTTTGGTTCAGACCCGGAATTCATGTTGATTAGAGATGGTATCTTTCGTAGTGCAATAGGGATTGTTCCCGGTACAAAATATAAAAGACACCGGATAGGCGACAACTACTACTATTACGACAACGTAATGGCGGAATGCACTATTGAGCCAGCAGCATCTAAACCAGAAGCTCTGGCTAATTTCGAAAGAGCATTTCGTTCATTCGCAAAATTAGTGAAACCTAATATTCTTGTGGTAAGAGCATCGCAAGAATATCCACGAGAAGAATTGGCTCATAAAGATGCATTGGAAATAGGATGTGACAGAGAATTTTGTTGTTACGCCTTAAGAGACATTGAGCCGCCCGAAGAGGATTTCCAATCAGGGCAATTAAGGTCGGCTGGTGGGCATCTTCATATAGGAAGTAAATTCGCCCAAGAATCAAATGCTGGATGCCTCGCAACTATCCGAATGATGGACTTGTTCCTTGGAACAATGTCAATTTATCTTGATAAGGATGAAACAACTAAACGTCGAAAAGAGTTGTATGGTCAAGCTGGAAGATTTAGAACTCCCGAACACGGTGCTGAATATAGGTCTTTGGGCAACTTCTGGCTTGCCAGCCCCAAATCAGTTGGGTTTATCTATGATATGGTCGCATTTATTATGCAGTTCGTAGAAGATAGAAGGCATGAACAATTCTGGTTTATTGATGAAGATAGATTGAATAGTGATGACGCATGGAATGAAGAAGATTTTGACCCAGCAAGTTGTCATCAGTGTACTGGATACGATTTAGCTGCTCTTCGTTATGCCATAGACACAGTAGATAAAAAACAAGGTCGAGATTTTCTGTCTTTTATTGAAAAATTGATGCCCGCTCGTTTGTTTAGCAAATTTGGGGCATTGGTTGATGAAGGTCCGTTTGACTTTTACAAGGAATGGGGTTTGGCATAAATGAAGAAAAAAGAAATTTATTTGAAGTGGTGCGTGTATAAGGAACATCCCGAGCCAACATCTTGCATTCTAGCATTACCGGGAAGAGGCCAAAGTGGGTTTCATATGGCCTCAACTTATTTGAGCGTTACGAATAGTCCTAAAACATTAATCATAGGAGTGACTCCAATAGGTTTTCAATGGTATCCTATGCCTAAAGGTCCGTATGACCAATATGATGCATTAAATGGATTAGGTATAGCTGTAAAAACAATTGACGATGTAGTAAATCGCATAATTGAAAAATACAACATACCAGCAGACAAAATTTCCATTGTTGGATATTCTGCTGGCGGCGTAATGGCATTAATGGCGGCTGCACATTTACCACAGCACAATTTCGCTTCCATTACATGTCATGCTGGAACCGTTTTGAGTCCAGATGAACTTCCCGATTGTGCAAATACCGAAACCGAATTGCTAATTTGTCATAGTCAAGATGATAATTGTTTTGATTGGCGAAGTAGATATATGCCCACAAGAGAAGCGTTGCGTAAAAAAGGATATAACGTCCAATTTTCAGAACGTAGGGAAGGTGGGCATTCCATTTTCTATGATGATTTGAAGAAGGCCACAAACATTATGGAAAGCAAGTTTGGATAAGAAAATGATTTATTACTTGATTATTGGATTTGTTGGTTTTGTTGGTTTTGTTGGTTTTGTTTGGTGGGATATAACACGTAAAATTAATAAATGCTATAGGTAAAGATTTCAACCTTCGTTTAATTTTCCGGTAGTTTTCAAAAAATCTCTAAATTTTTGACTCTCTGCATTGAATTCATTCAGAGGTCTATCTTTTATTTTAATAATGTTTTTCAGATTGTTTTCTCCATTTTTGCCAAAGAAGTAAAAATTGTAATCATCCAAATTCTTATTTAATATCTCAACATTATATTTATCAGGATTTTCCCATACATCAGAACCGGGGATTGGAACAAATGATGTGCAAGCTATGATATTATATGGGACACGTTTTAACCATTCTATGTTAATAGGGACAGTTTCTTTTCTTTGACCCGGAGTACGAATCATAAACAAAACTCTTGACTTAATTCCTACATTTTCACATATCTCAAGAGCCTTTGCATTATCAACAGCAGTTGTACCTTTGTTTAAGAAATCTAAAACACAATCATCAAAACTTTCTATGCCAAAAGAAACTTCTTCGCAACCACTATGTTTCAATGCTTTTGCTATCTCATAATCAAAAGGTTTTACCCTGCACGAAATTCTCCAAACAATATCTAATTTTTTCAACAAATCACAAAGCTCAAACACTCTATCTCTTTTTGCTAAAAACATGTCATCAGAAAATCTAAATTGATATATTCCAAATGTATCAATTACTTGTTTGATTTCATCTGCGACATCTTGTGAAGACCTAAATCTTATTCCTTTAGACATGTTTGTAAATTTTGGGGAGCCACAGAATGCACATTGATAAGGACACCCTCTACTTGTCAAAATAATTGTACTTTTTATTCCTTTATATTTTTTGTTATATGCAAAAATATTTCCACCTTGTTTATCGCCCAATAAATGACGAGCCGGAAAGGGAATAGTGTCTAAATTGTTAATTGGAGAACCCAAATAGACTTTCTGGAGGGCATCTCTTTTGACATCCTCTAGCATAGTCAAAATTGTTTGTTCACCTTCGCCAATACAAATTGAATCAACAACAGACCAATTTACAAACTCTTTTGAGTAAGTCCCCGGTCCACCTAAAATAATTTTGCTTTTACTAAATCTTTCTTTTACAAGATAAGCAAATCTATTTGCTTGAGGTAATTCGATACTCGTTACGCTTATTCCATATACATCAGCTTCAGGTAGACGTGTTACTGCTTCTGGTGTGAGACTATCAGAAAAATTACATAATTCCACATCAATTCCATGAACTTCTAGCACCGCTGCTAGGTACAATAACCCTATTGGAGCCTGCGCATTAGGCTGTTTAAGATAAGGGTGAGGTAAATATATTAAGCAAATTTTCAATACTCTATATTAGAGTAATGCAAAAGGGAGATTATTTCTAATCTCCCTTTGCAATGCTTTCTATAAAGTTATTATTTATGAACCAATTCTTGATTGTGGTGCATATCCTACTTCACCGGGACCGGGTTGTTCGGCACCCACACTCACACCATATTCATCAGTGTCAGGTTCGATTCTTTTGGTTAGTTCCATATCTTCTACAGATACACCATCCCAGTTTCCTACGTCAGAGAAGTCGGTCATCATGTCATTTAGGCTACTAAGGAATCCATCGTCTTCTTCAACGGTTTCTTTTTTCATTTTGCCTTTTTTCATGTTCTTTTCCAACTTTTCCATCTTGTCGTCGTCGTCCTTCTTATCCTTTTTGGCCTTCTTACCCTTCTTGGTCTTCTTGCCCTTTTTGTCCTTCTTATCCTTATCGCCTTTTTTCATGCCTTTTTTTTGCATTTCTATGGCATCACCGGAATCATCATCAACGTCTACTTCTTCTTCATCGTCAACTTCTTCTTCCTCTTCCCCGTCTTTTTTAACAATAGTTTCTTCGCCTTCTTCTGAAGCTTCTTCAGCATCTTCATCAGCATCGGGGTCAGCGTCTTTTGCGGCGGCTGGGTCAACGATTTCGCCGTCTTCGTCTTCGACATCTTTTTCGACATCTTTTTCGACATCTTTTTCAATATCTTCTTCGACATCGCCATCCATTTTCTTTTTAAGTTTCTTTTTGGCTTCGTCTAATTTTGTTTTTAGTTTTTCAATCATTTCCTCTTCTGTTGGCAGATTACTAACTAGCCCAATATTTTGAGGGTTAGAAATACCCAACGCATGAGTAATACCGATAGATTCGTTCATCAATTTCCAATCTTTAAAAGAAAGCATTTTTATCTCCTATTTTTTAACCGCCTAAAATGGCGAACAACTTTTCTAATCTATATAGATAACTTATTATAATTTTCCGAATTTCTTGAGTATTTGTTCTCTTCTTTTACGTTCTATGTCTCTACGTTTTCTATTTTTACTTGAATTATTAATGGGACTTACCCTGCTAGAACTTAAAACACTCCCACTTCTGTTTCGACTAGTGCTTTTTACGCTACCAAGTCTTCTACTTCTGCCCCCTCCACTTTTACCGCATCCGCAACCCATTTTTCCTCCTAGTATTTTTAGAACTTGATTTTCTCAGAATAGTTCGTGACTTCCTCTTTTTTTTATTCTTTCTACCGCAGCACATATTATATGTAGTGATGTTAAATAAAAAAAACGCCCCCAAAAGAGGGGGCGTTTGGTTTGTAAATGAATTGTTTATCCAAACATATGGTCAGGTGTGAATTCACGACTGACATCGAACGTAAATTTCTTTTGACTTTCGTATCCCCCACAATCTTTAAGTGTGGGAATGAGAAATCTTTTGTCCGTAGGTCTATATCTTTCTTCACTAAACTTTTTAATAGCTGTTTCAAATTTATGATAGAACTTACCCATTTTCATTGTTGTAATGTGGTGGGGAAGATTCAAACATAAAATTTGGTTCAAGATAGTTTTTAATACCTCGTTAGTTCTGATTCTCTTTCGTCCTTTGCCGACTTTACTGAAATCAATAAACCACAAGAAAGAATCAGGGTCATACAAAAAGACAGGATTTTGAACTCCAGCATCCCAATGACTATCAATAATATCCGATATTTCGGTTAACCAAAGGTTGCGCTTACCTGCACCGAGATACTTGGTGTAGTAATAATAACCAAAGACACTTCTGTAACTCATAATTAGAACATGCTTGTTTGATTTCGTGTGCATGTTGTTACGAAGACAGAACGGACAGTATATTCGTTGGCCCGATAGCCTTTCACACAGCTTACGTATCATTGGAAGCATTTCTACTTGTTTACCGCAAAAACAACAAGAGTAATGAATGTGTTCTGATAATTCATCAGAGTCATTTTCAATCTCAGCTAATTCAATATTTTGACGGTCTATCGTTGTGCTCATTTTTTCACCAAATTCCACCAAAAAAAAACAAGTTTTCGTTTTAGGCTACTATATAACTTTGAAACTCGTACAGTAGCAGTAAAGGATAATTATGAAAACATTCTACCAATGGGCTGAAGAAAATAAAATAGAACTTCCTGTCTTAACCACCGATAGCGAGGACGCCACAAGTGAAAATCGAGTCAGAACTGGATATAGTGCAAACTATCCACCTGCCTACGTATCCGCTCAATATCCTCATAAATACTTCAATCCGGCCAAGTCAACAGCAGACCTTGATGCGGAACAGATGAAAAAAGAAAAGAAGTAAGCTCTTTCTAATAACTTAACCGAAACAAGCCTGCTAGTTTGCGGGCTTGTTTCATTTCTTTATGGCATCGGTTGTGCTGCAACTGGGTCCGCTTTATCAAGTCTGTCTTTTTGGTCTTTTTTAGTGAGGGAGGCTGGGGCACCATTCAATTCATCTTTAACCCGTTCCCAATATCCCCAATTAGCAGGGTTTTTTGCACTATTGACAATCATTCCCGGTGCTTTACGGTGATATTTCTGAATTATTTGTTCAACCCGCTCAGTGGTCAGTTTACTTTCCTTCTTGATGGAAGCAACACTTCTCCATGCCCACTTTTTGTTTCGGGCAAGAGAGATAAAAAACCGTTGTTCTTCATCCCCTTCTTTGCTTCCTTGGGGGTACACGTCTGTCCATTTTGGCGGTGAATTTTGAAATTTTCCTAACATTGTTGCTCCATAATTACTACATAAAAGTATGTTCGTGGTTCGTTAACCATGAAAAGAGTGTAACAAACTTGAGAAAGAATGTAAAGGGAAGAACAGATGAGACACAGAAAAAAATTAAATCGCTACGAAAGACAGGCAGAAAATAAGCTTAAAGTCAAAGCCGCACTTACTGGCAAGGGCTTATATGAATATCGTAATCGTACAAAAGGAGATTTAAATCTCGCTAAACCAGCCAATAATGGCGTAAAAGAAGTTCCTCCGGGGTGTACTTTTATAGGTGATGATTACTTTATGTTTATGATAAATGAGACACACGAGGTATCATTGGTGCGAACAATTGAACAACCAAAGGAGATTGTAATGGAAGAAAAAGTATTAATAGTTGACCAGCCTGACTGTATTACAGCAGAAGGAAAAATAGAACACGTTGTAGTTCAGCAAAAAGAAAAACCACTAAACGAAGAAACCCCTAAAAATAATGAGGATATACTTCTTGTCGATGATGCTTGCGACATGGAAGGAATCGAAATTATTCTAGAATAGTTATAGGAAACAAGTTTTTTCTTGTTATCCTAACATTTCGTAATATAAAACCCGAGCATATACAGCTTGGGTTTTTTACTTTACAACCAAGCAAGTTGGCCTACAATGAGTTCGTGAAGACCAACTTTGGCCCTTCATCAAACTGAGATTAATTTGAAAAAAGTGGATTGACCCAATGTTTAAATTCTGCTATGATGAATAAAGATGGGACAACCAAGCTCCCAAATTTATATAGGAAACGTAGAAAGGGCAGTAAAATGAAGGCACTGTTTAATAATGGTAGATTTGTAGGAACTTGTAGCGATGAAGAGGCCGCAGTTGCAATTGAAAAAGGAACGGCTGATTCGATGTTGACGGCAGACCCGAATGAGGTTGCACAATTATCAGTGCGTCCTCCGACTCTCGGGCAGAGGCTCCAAGGCCAAATCAACAGCGTTGCTCGTACCCTAGATGAGTGTGCAACAGATTTGGTGGAAAGAGCGCCATCGCTATGTGGTGCGGCAAAGGATAAAGTAATATCCTGTGCTAAGAAAATCAAAAAGCAAGGCGAGAAATCTTTAGCAGAACTGCGTATCCTCGCCCACGAAGCAACTGCTCCCGTCGAACCCGAAGAAGCCCCTGAAGAGGCTCCTGAAGCTCCTGAAGAGGCTCCGATAGAAGCAGTCGAGGGCGAACCTGTTCCTGTTCCTGCTGTATGCGAAGGTCAAGCTCCCGCCGAATCCGCTCCTGAAGCCCCTGTCGCAGAAGTAGTTGAAGAAGAAATCCCCGAATAA
>Ga0233412_10000219_pt1 | contig 34019 bp, 37 predicted proteins | sample Na_anoxic_4_MG_FD_180667 | JGI IMG/M metagenome (GOLD analysis project Ga0233412, IMG submission 180667) | Seawater microbial communities from Saanich Inlet, British Columbia, Canada - Na_anoxic_4_MG | ecosystem: Environmental > Aquatic > Marine > Inlet | place: Canada: British Columbia... | reverse complement strand
ACCGCTGACCACGGCAATCAATCTGCCGACATGTGAACCAAGACCAACAATAGTCGGGAATGTATGTTTGCGGTTCCATCTCTTATTTTCGAGGAAGAACAAATCACCGCTTGAATTACTGGCAACTTCCCTGTCCAGATACACGGCGTGTGCCTGCATCAATCCATCGCTTATCTTATTCTTTTCCCAGACAAAACCATCATGCCTGTAATGAAACCCGTTATCGGCGACACCTGTAAGCTGTCCGTCAACCTCTAATAATCGCCATATATAGTTTATACTGTCACCTGACAATATATCCTGTTGCCACCACGACGCGTCTTTTGCGAATATCTTCGCCGCCGTTGTGGACGCATATACTTTACCGTCCCACACTTCAACACCTTTTACCGAGGTTTCACCTGTGGTGTGGTCAGACGTAAGCGTACTGCCGTCTGATGTGTAGACATCGCCGTCCTCGCCTGCAATGTAGACATTATCACCACTTTTACTGGCAATCTGGTGAAATATCGTCGATTGCGCGCTTCCTACCTGCGCCCACGCACCGCCAACGCTGTTTTTGCGGTATAACCTACCACCATCGGTTCCAAGGTACAGGAATCCATCTGTGTGCAGTTTGAGAGCAGTTACTTTACCAGTTAAACCCGCGCCTTCGGTTGTCCAGTTCTTGCTATCGCCTTCATTTGATCTGATTACATCGCCACTGACGCCAACAAAGACCGCGCCAAATGCAGATTCAACCGCCAATGGAAAACTGAGGCTATCTTTTACCGTAGCCTGTTCAGTGAATCCCGATATACTGTGTATTAGTTCTGCCATTTATATTTTGCTAAATTGTCTCGGCTTATTAAGATTCAATTTTATAATACCACCCAATTCATTGCCAACCGTCCTTATATCCTGTGTACTTGAGAGATTAATATTTGCACCACGCATATCAATCGTAACGCCACCGCTACCACCTGACATCAATCTTGATGTTCCTATACCTGAAAATGTCTCGCCCTTGTCTACAAACGCAAGCCCTGACCTTGTTATCTCACCACCGCCAGCAAGTTTCGGAACCTTAATCGCAGACGCCGCGGGATTTGACCTATTTGGAAAAAAGTTTTTTGACAACGATTCAAGACCACCAAACACACCACTAAATACATCTTGTGCCTTTGAAAACTCTGGTGACACACTTATGCCTTTGATTACACTCTGGAACCCTGATGTATCAAACGAATCACCCTGTTTAGACAAAAACTCTGCAATCGGCGCAACTGTTTTCGCCATGATTGACTTCATCACTGTTGTGTTTCCAAGACTTGCAACCACCGCACTTATAATATTATCAAATACTGATGATTTCAACGACGATTTAAAACTGGCAAACCCTGCCGACGCAGTAGACTCTTTGAAACCTGAACTTATAGAACTCACAACTGTATCGTTTAAAATAGCACCTAACTGGTCAACCACCTTTTTAAAGCTATCAACCACCGCGCTCATTTGACTCTGAATATTTAAAGCGTCTTGAGGACTCGATGGAACCCGTCTATTATTAAATGCTGACGAGAACCTTTGCTCTACGTCACTTCCTGTTAATCCAAAACTTGCAAATCCCTGATTCACACCTGTCTCACCTGCGGTAATAGAACCAGCCCTTGCCCTTAACGACGCACCAAATTCTCGGTTTGAAGTTGCACCCAATGGTAAGCGTCTGTTTGAACCACCACCAAATAGCCCACCGCCAAGCCTTCCAAGAATTGTACCAGCCGCACCGCCAATACCTGCACCGATGCCACCGCCCAATGCAAAGCCACCGATTGAACCAGCTAAACCGCCAATTGCACCACCTGTTCGTGCAAAGCCTCTGTCACCAACACCGCCCAAAGGTGCAAACCCACCTGCAAGACTTCCAAGACCGCCAGCCAGACCCAAACCACCCTGTAATATTCTGGTTCCACCAAACCCCAGTAAGCTTTGAACACCTTGTGAAACTCTCGGAATACTTCTGATAGCCGAACCAAGACCCGAACCGCCTAAACGAATCAAACTCGCCGCACTTCCTAATCCACCCGTACTGAACGTGCCTTGACCTGCCGCTATCCCAACGCCTGCGATATTAGAAAGGGAACCACCACCACTGCCACCACTACTGCCACCACTACTGCCACCACCGCCACTTCCGATACCCAAAGCCGCCGCCGCAGGGGAAATCATTGCACCGCCAATACCTGCACCACTTGTCATTCCGCCTGCTGGTGTTCTTACGGCACGATTTGCCGCCATGATTCCACCACCACCGCCAGTGACAGCATTTGATATACCCAATAAGCCCAATGCCGACGTTGATGCCGCATTGGTCATGCTTCGTATAATAGAATCTCCCATGTCACGAAATATATTTATCATCGTATCACGGAAATCCTGACCTTTTTTAGTCAATCGTGTAAATAATAAATCAGATACCGTATCACTTATGCGTTGCACGCCTGCTCGGTATGCCGCCTCTGTTTCTTTTATAGCCTTTTTTTGTTCCTTGCTCATTTTACCTGCGGCTTCACCTGCTTTTTCTGTTACACCCGTCATCTTGCCTAATGTTTCGCTCAGTTTTTTAGTGGCAACTTTTGATTTCTCTGTATTAGTAGTTAATTTTTCACCAAATTTTTCTGAGGCGGCATCAATAGATTTTAACTGATCTGATGTATCAGATATAACATCTTTGAGGTCGCCCAATACAGGCAACTTACCTCTTATATTTTCAATGCCATCTGAAATTCCTTTGAAAGCCCTCTTGACAACTGGAAGTTTTGCCAGAATCCCGATTAAATCCTTAATCTTTTCAATGATAAAAAGTATTGTTGCGCCAATCGGTCTTATAATTAAATTAAATATTTTAAATGCACCACCCATTATTACTGCTGTCTTAGCAACAACAGTACCGAACTTTATGAATCGCAACAAACCCTTTTCTACCAAATCCCTCAACTTATCGTTGTTGTTTACAATAATAACTTGTAAACTCTCAAACCCATTCTGCATGGTTTTCAAAAAGCCTTTAACGGCATCTGACTTAATTATTATATCACCAAGCTTTTCCTTAAAATCTCCAAAGGCATCTGACAATCCTTTGGTTGAACCTTCAAATGTTCCCGAACCAATTAATTCAGCAAAGCCCCTGAAATTCTTATCCAATTCGCCAAGAATATCATTGAAATCACCACTCGCCTTTACTGCATCTGAAATCACAACACCATAACGGGACAAAATACCGACCTGACCTGTCAACCCTTTTCCAAGTGCAATGGCTACAGTCTGCAAATCCACTTGTTTGCCTGTAATCGCACCAGTAGCCGCCGCCATGTCTAACATTCTTATAGTGGTTGCCTTGACCTGTTCAGAAGTCAGAGCAAAAGTGGCAAGCATTGATTGTGCGTTGATAATTTGTTCATCACCAAAGCCTGTGGTAAGTTGTAATTGTGACGCATATTCCTTGAGGCTATTGATTTGTGCTTTGGTAGCCTTGCCAGAACCTAAAAAAGCGGCTTCCAATTTACGCTCTGCAAGTTCCTGTTGTTTCGCCGCCGTAATTGATGACCTGATAAACAATAACAAGCCTGCACCAGCGACAATGGTTGATAAAATAGCAACCTTAAACTTTGCCATTGCCGCCTTTGCCGCACCACCAAACGCTTTAATTGCCGCCCCTGCTTTTGCAAAGGCAATCTTCATCTTTGCAGTAACAGCAATCGCCGTTCTCTGTAAAGACTTCAACGATGCACCAGCAACACGCACCGCCGCCTTCGTTTTTTCCTTTGCAACTATCGCAATTTCAACTTGTCGTTCAAACGCCACTGGTTTGCGCCTTTCTGTTTAGATGTTGAATGACTTGTCTTTCGATTATCTTAAACCATTTCATATCAGTATAAAACTGGTTATAATAACCGCCTTCACGTGGCAAAAATCTAAGGTTCAAATCCATCGACGGGCAACAAATAAAATACATTTCTAATTCGGCAGGGAGTCTTTCAATATCAAGGTGTTTGCAAATACCCTCAGTATCAGTGTCGCCCATAAACAACTCCACTGCCGTCATCATTTTTTTACTTTTGAATCTTCCTCATTTTTCTCTGGATTCAACTCGTTCTTTTCGTCTATATGCTCAACAAGTTTATTCCTTACATTCGGCGGTAGCATCGCCATGTTTTCTTTGTTAAACTTCGCTAGTTTGTCACCACTCATAATATTTTTAACAAACCCAACCACTGCAAAGTCCAACTTCATCTTCCTCAATGTACCCTGCAAAAATTTAACCTCACCTGACTTTGAAGAATCAGAAGATGTTAATGTACTATTGTCATCCAATTCATCAACCTCATAAGAAGTCAATTTCTTCATCTGAAATATGGGATTCTTTTCTTTACCAAGCCCCATATCAACCTGAAACTCATACGTCTGCTTTGTGTCTATTAACTGCATATAAACACCCCTACCTTTCTCTGAAAAGGGTTATTAGCTATTAAGTAGCTACTGTAATTTGAATCACATCATCACTAGACACATCATCAACCTGTGCGGTAAATGGTATGGTTTCAGTGATAGCACTTGCGAACCCACTAAGTTGTGCGTCATGCGCCTCAAAATTTACTTTATTCAGTAATATTTTAAAGCTACGTGCGCCCCTTGAAAATGTGACCTGAAACGAGGTCTGTGCGTTAGCAAAAAACAATGTTCTTGCCGTGTTGTCGGTAAACAGCCTTGTTATACTGCCCGTAACCGTAGTGCTTGTCGCTGGAATCTCTCGACGTTTAAATCTGTTACCTGTGAACAAATCAGTGATATTGTTGTTATTCACATTCACACTAAACGCAATGATTTCATTATCAGCCGCACCGCCAATGACAAACGCACCTTCACTATGCATATACGGGTCATCTGATGAATTGAAACTTGCCGCTGTTGAGTCACCACTTGAAAAACCTTCTGCCTCTATACCTACGGTACAAACCAAAGCATCACTATTGCTTGAACTAAAGTCCAGTGAAGTAATCATTGCGCCCGAAACGTATAAATCAGAAGTCACACGATTCACTTCCAATGCCATAGACTCCAATGTTGTTGTTCCCACTGGCGAATAAGGACTTGATGCCGCACCAATGCCACATCTCCACCATGTTTCATCATTCTGCGGTGTAATATAAAAACTGACCGAACCGTTTGCAAGCTCGTTCATCAATTGACCGCCCTGCTGTTGGCGACTATTCATTATCTGTGACGGATAAAAATAGTTTTTCGCCGAAACCAGCGATTCAGATATTATCGGCTGGCTGAATGTCCCTGCACCACCTGATGCAAAGGATTCCTCACGTCTGCCCCTTAAATGACCAACTGAGGAAATTGCAATTGTCATCTTATAACGCCCTTCCTTCCTTCAATAAAGTTAATCTGTCTTTTCATTGACGACCTTCAAAATGAACTTTTTAAGTTTTCTGGTAAATTCATTATCGGTTCGCAATAGCTTACACAATAAATTTGTAATCTCGAATTCACTGAGTTTTAGCTTAATCTTTTTAGTATCTACTTTTGAGAATAACCCTTTTTTATTGCCGTCTTTATCTCTCATAGATCGTATAACCTCTTAAAGCATCTTTCTTTATACCATTTACCTATTCGCTCATAGAGCCTCGGCAATGGCAATCCTATTAAAATATTAGCCAACCACTTCGGCACTTTCAAACCAACCAACAAAGTAAACAGTCTTTGCATGTTTTCAAGCTTTCTCTTTTGTTCCACGGGAAACAATAGCACGGTCTTACCAAAAAACGCTTCTGGAATGCTATCTATATCGTTGTCATAGATGCCTTCCTTTACGCATCTGTTACCCAATTCTGTTGACGGGTACGGCTGACACAATGATGCCCAACTCAATGTTGTGCCAAGACTCTTGTTAAGCTGAAACGTGTCCCACATATCCTTCATGGTATCACAGAAAGGAATGCCAATCATATTCTCAACCCGATAACGCATCCCGTAATGCTTTAATACCTTGATTGCCCTTGCAATCGTTTCGTCACTGAATCGCTTACCCAGTATATCCTTGCGTGTACTTTCGTTTGCAGATTCAATTGCAAATGTCACACTGTTACATCCAGCCTCTTTTAACAACCCTATTCTTGTATGGTCAATATATTCAACCCTTAACTGTGCGTGAAACGGAACACCGACATAAGCCCAATTATCAGCAAGATATATTAACTCTTTTTTCCTCGCACCAAGTTCATCATCTTGAAAAAAGAAATATTTTGTTTCAGGATAAGTCATTCTTATATCAATAGCTTCCCTGATTATTTCCTTCATGCTTCTGAATCTTAACCGCTTACCCTCGAACAACTCATTAAACTGACTGTTGAAACAAAACGTACACGCATACGGACACCCACGACTTGCCATGATTGATCGTATTGGATTGTTCCTGTTATGTTCATATTTATATAATAACTCTCTGTCTGGTCGCGGTAATTCGTCTAAATTCTGTGGTGGCGTTTTTACGTTTAATAAAAGTGCGCCAGTGGTTCCGACTCTTTCAACTCTCGAATCACCAAAATGGAAACCCCTCCTTATGTCATCACACAACTCAGGCAACATCGTGTCGCCCTCACCCTTCACAACATAATCAATGCCCTTTTGCTTGATAACATCATCGGTACAAAATGTTGCATGTGCGCCGCCGAATATAGAAACGAAATTACAATTTAATTTTAGATGCCTGTTCAGACTGTAAAAATATTGTTGCGAACCCGTCCATATATTGAAACATATTATATTTGGTTTGTACTCCCTTACATAAGAAAGCACATCAACACCTTCCTCTATTTGTAGTAAATCAACTTCAAATCCTTTTTTCTTTAACCCTGCTGATAAAAGCCCGATACCCAACGGTTCAATAATAAACCACTTCAACACAAATAATACTTTTCCCTTTGTCATATTTTTTTATCCCTGAATAAAAAAAAGGGCAATCCCATCTATTGATGAAATCACCCCGATTTAGCATCTCGTAAATATATATGCGTATTCACGCTATATAGTAATGGTCTTTAGTCTCTTGTCAATGAAATTCCATACTTTATCAACCTTTAATCTCGATATACAATTTACTTCCGAACGACAATGTGCATGGCATCTGATAGGTCTACATGTCGGGCAAGGCTCTGAAACGATGTGATAAAAGTTCTTTCCATAGCCACCTGATGTCTTTGGTATGGTACAGCCACATAGTTGGAACCCCAACGTACCCGTAGTTGACGCAAGGTAAGACAATCCAGAATCAAGACCTACGTATGCCGTGGCATTCTTTATCAAATGCCATATCTCTGAAAATGTACCATGAAACCTATGGTCATCGTCTACAATTTGCGAATCGCCTTTGCCACCGATTTGAAATACTTCATATCCAGAATTCCGAAATTCATTACTTAATGGCACGAAATCCTTAAAATCTTTATCTGGATTACGTGTCTGGCAATGTACTACGACGTATCTCACAACATCATTATGTTCTTCGGTCTTTGGATTCGGACGAAATACCAATGGTGTTTTCCTGACAGGCAACCCACAACGCAACTGATAATAATTGAGCAAGTGATTGTGTCGTAGATAATCCATCTGATGCCATACACCATCTTCCTGTCTGATCTGTTGTGGCATCATTACAATGTCAAAGTCGCCACTCGTTGCCGCATCCAGAATATAATCCCAATCGTTCAACCAATTCTCTTTACACAACAATGTCTTAAAATTCTTATTATGCTGAACCAATTCCGCCCAAACACGATTGACAAACAACGTAATCTCTGTGTCCTCGCCATGATAATCTTTTATGTCTTGAGCAAGACTATTGGCACACATCACATCACCCATATCTTTTACCAGTACCAGCATCACTTTTTTCATCGTTCTGTTATCGCCCTTCTTTCAGATTTTGTTAAATGCGAAACCAGCGTATTGCCAACATAACACCGCTTTAATAATGTCTTTCGCTTTTCCCTTCTACGCCTCGCTTTATTATAACGACTCGGACTCATACCCAATGATCGACGCTTGCCCTTTTTGCCATGCTTTATCCATTGCATCTTCTTACCACCGATGTCACTTAGTGTTGGTGTCTTTATTATTTCCATCGCATACCTCATTAAAGATTTCAATAGTTTCTTTTAAATGCTCAACGTCTTTCGTTCCGAAACAAATTACATCTGGATTAACTGACATAATTACCTCAAACGATTCCCGTATCTCTTGCCTGTCTATCAACGATATACCTGTACCATGCAACCGCCCATCATTGAACGGCTTTATAATGAACAAATGCTTGCCTTCGTTTTTGACCTCCCGTGCAAAATCAAACATTCCTTTGTGTTGGCATATATGCAATGGAATCATAAAATAATTACACTCAGGATAATTCAACATAAACTTGCGCCCCAACTCTGCGGACTCCGTTGTGATACCAACACGTAACTTCCGAAATGGCATATCCCTTAATTTATTATATAAATCCTCACCGTTCTTATACAGTTCGTCATTGTCTAAATCAGACACCCAGTATATCGTCGGTTCACGACCCAGTTTTTCAAGGCTCTCCATTATCTTGGTGTGTGCCTGTGTCCATGTTAGGTAAGCAGAAATCTTTGTCATCACATGTTTTTTGCCAAAATAATTCTTGTCGAATTCATAAATTTTACCAAGTAACCATTCACAGTTTCCGTATCTATGGTGTGCATCAAATATATTTATACCACTCGTTGTCGCATTGATTACCAACTTGTGTGCATCCTCATAGCTCATATCCGTCATCTTGCCACCACCGAGGCACAGTCTTGACAATTCCAATTCTTCTACCTTTGACGTTTTAATCCATTTAATTTTCGTCGTCTGCATATCTCACCCCTTATAATTTTCCCATTTCACCGATTTAAATATTGCCTTATGATTAACCCATCTTGCAAATTTCTTTTGATAATTGTTTGCTTTATTATACGGCATCACAAAAGGGTTAACGCCTAAATTCCTCAGTAATTCTACGCGATCCATATCCTCTGATTCGGTTGTATTATATCCAATTAAAACATAACAAAACATTTTATATGGTTTAAGCCCAAAAGAAGATATTAGTTGGACTTTTTCCTTGATAATATCTGACATGCCAATCCAATCAAATGAAAATCGGTAAAAGGTATTCCATTTAATTTTAGCTATTAATTCAGCAATTCGCGTCGTTACTAATCTAATATCTGTGCCTTGGTTAAAGTCAATTTTAATTTGACGATAAATAATTTCTTGCAAAAAGCTTTCAACATTCTTATATGCAAAAACGTTATTATCAAGGAAAACCCAATATTTACCATTAATATTTTCAAACCCATCCATTCTTTGATGAAATTGAATATCGCCTTCTTTCTCTGGAACTTTGCAAAATTTACATTTCCTAATACACCCTCTGGTATAAAACCCTATTGAATAATCACATTCAGGATACAGGCTATAATCAGGACAACGATATTCAATTTCATCTGGCAACTCTTTCTTTAGGTCATAGCCAGTACCACCGATTTCTATATCATCAGGAATGTCATAGGGCATTTCGGTAAAATCAAACACTTTACTTGCATAAACCTTGTCATACTTTTTATGGAATAAAACACCTTTCCACCATTCGACGTCATCGCCTTGGGATTTATGGTGGGCAGATAATTTCATTAATGCAATATTAGGAATTTTTGAATCAATATCAATTAGACCTATTTGCATATCAATACACCCCCAATTCTTTACAAACATCAATAAATGTTCTGACGAATTCAGGACTTAATTTCCACTGTGGGAAATTGCCCAAACACATCGACTTCATTGAATCACAATTCGCACAAAACGGAATATCATCTTTCCTTCCTACGGCAAACATGTTGCGTATGTCCATCATGCGACCACGTTGCCATATCTCTTTAATACTCTGAGTGTTTAAATCACCGACTACTTCCATCGCCCTGACATCCTGACAACACACAACGGCCTTGCCGTCTGCCGTCACACTCAAATCAAGGAACACACGCCAACACGGACTATTGATATCACCGCCCATGTACTGTGTATCTAATATCATTGACTCTGAATCAACCAAGCCCCCGATGTTCTGCACACCTGAACCACCTACATCATCAACGCCCATTTCCCGAAATAATTTATGATACAAGCCAACTGAATTTTCATTTGCCTTCTGTGGCACAATGGCGGTCTGTATCTTCATGTCACTACCCATTTTATTACGTAGCTCAACCAATTTTCTCACGTTTTCCACAACAGTTTCAAATTTCAATCCCACCCGAATCTTTTCATAATCCTCTTTGGTTCCGCCGTCTATGCTGATAACGATTATATCCAATGGAGTTTTTAACAACTTTTCAATCTTGTCCTCAGTCAAAAGACTACCGTTTGTGAAAAAGCATAACGATGGTGTCTTAAATTCTTTGCGCTGGAAATCATAATGACCCCTGAACTCCTGTGGGTTTTTCTCTCTGGCATAATTAATACGCCAACACAATTCATCAATGTCCAACAACAAAGGCTCTCCACTCATGTGGAAATGTATATAAGTCATTTCAGGATGTTCACCACATTCATCAATCGCCTTGATAAATAACTCCCGTGACATATCACCCTGATACCTTTCCATGCCATCACGTGGACACATCACACATCTTGCATTGCATCCCGAATTAGATTCTAGGTGAATCTCCGCTGGAAAAGCCAACGCCTTTGTCAGATATTCTTTTAATTTCGACATTCTCTGTTCCTATTTCAAATATGTTTCCTGTAAATTTAAGCGTTTGAACGACTGTGACATTGCCCTTGTTTATTATATTAGTGTGCTTCATCTCGCCACAAAAGCCAAAAGGTTTCCAAACTCTTTTACCTCAACCTCTTTGAATACCTTGACCAATAGTGTTCTTAATTCTACATCTGTCCAATGCCACAAATGCTCTGTTGAATTATTGGCATGTTCTTTTGGTACTATTCCACACGTCGTATCTGCAATGCGTTTCATTTGCAACAGGCTTCTTTCTGGACAAGTCAAATGCTCAAGGGTGTGCATACTAAAAGCAACATCAAATCCTTCACTCAAATTATCGTCAATTAATGCGTTGAGAAATGTTACGTTTCCAATTCCACATTTTGTTCTCATAGCCTCTGCAAAACCAACTAACAATTTAGAACCGTCTATTGCCAACACTGGTATGTTTAAATGCAAAGCAATTGCCATTGTTGGCAAGCCAACGCCACACCCCAAATCAACCATTGATCTCGCCAAGCTCAAGGAATCATAATACAACCACTCCATTGCCTCACGTGTGTTTTTGTCGCTATCATTAAACGGATTATAGGTTTTAACCTTTTCAAGAGTCATCGTATCTTGAAGGTGTAAATCCTTGTGGATTTTCTCACGTGCCTTAACCTGCAAATAAGTTTCTAAATCCTTATGTTCTTCTGATGTGCTTTCAAGCATTTCTTGTCACCCTTGCATATCCATATATCAATATACACCAAATAGCTTTCATAAACCTGAATATCAATTTTACCCTGTGATTCCAATTCTTACACGAATAGATATGTTCGCTTTTCAATACCGTTTCATCCTTTCGAGTTTCCATTATTTAACAATACCGCATTTTTTCTGTAGTTCCAAAATTACCGCTTCTCTTTCATCTGCTTTTTTGTATAAACCTTCGTTTTCCTGTTTAAGATCGCTATTACAATTTTCTACTTCTGCAAGTTTTGTCATATAAACTCGTTTCTCAATAGATAAGAGTGCCACTTCTGCCTTAAAATCATCGCCAGTTAATTCTACCAGTTCAATATTTGTTTCATTCATACTATCCACTGTCCACCCCTTTTCATTCAAAAATCTCCTTAGTTAACTGCAAAGCAACGTCTTTCCAGTGCATGTCAAACATCTGTTGTTTTCCTTTTGTTCCCATCATTACCATACGTGTGCGATCTGTAAAAGCCTCTCTCATTTTCTTTCTCAAATCACCTTTATCTGGTTCAAGCCATTTATGATTCAACGCCTGTGGACACTTACCAATATAATTAACACTGTCAACCAACTGTTCTCTACAGCTAACAGTCAAACCATTAACACCATTTTCAACGAAATCCATATAACCACCGCCGTCTGTAACGATTACAGGCAAGCCACACGCCATTGCTTCGGCAACTGGCAAGCCCAATCCCTCGCCTCTACTCGGTAGCACAAAACAATCACAGGCGTTATACAGCTTTGGCAAGTCGTCATACTGTACTTTATCCATCCACAACAGGACACGTGGCACGTCTTTATGTCGACTGAGGTACGTTTGTATGTCTCGGCGCAACAACTCCTTGTGCGTGGCTGTAAAGCCACCTCTATGTACCTTCATAATCAACGTCACGTCATCATTTGCACTAAATTCTTCGGCATAAGCGTCTAATAATACATCAAATCCTTTCCGTTCAGTATAATCGCCAACGGTTATAAACTTGTAACCCTTTGCATTTAATATATTTGCAACACCTTTTTCATACCTGAAACTATCTGTCATGCCAAATCCAAGCCGTGTCACGCCTTTGATATACATATTCCACGCATCCCGATTGAACTTACTGAATGTAAACACCTTTTTTGCTTTCTTAAATCCATCAATCCAATCCGTTGGGATTCTATCGGTTTCAAAAAGCGAATATATATACACGTCTTTGTCGGTTTCTGGCATTCCTTCATGCCATTTCTGCATCACAACCAAAGGCGCATCTGGTATCATTGGCATTCTCGCCATACGTTCCAACCGTGTAGCTACATCACTGGACACCGAAATTCTCTCTTTGTTCCATTTGTCGATATGCTTGAACGATACCGTCACACCCAACTTATCAAGGGCAAGTAATATCTCACGTGTTATTAATTCGTAGCCAGATTGACCAGCTATAGCACCATACCAATTTAATGCGTATTTCATTTAAACCCCCACATGTAATTTCGATTCTTCTGTTTTTCTAACTTCCATGCCACACAATTTTTACTCCCTTTTAATTGCTTCATTTCGGAACCTCCATAACAACAGGATAATCAAGTGGGTGTTCAATCTTATTAAGCAGACGTTTCCAATCCCTGTCAACCTTTGATTGTGAAAGGTTTTCCATCGCCCACTTATATGCTTTGTCAATGTATTCTTTATTCTTGCCCTTCCTCGCTTCAATCATTGCCTTTGCAATTTCCTTTGGATTCGGAAAAGGTCTTTCTGTCAACTCCATACCTGTTACTGCCAAATGTCCCTCTGGCTTTATAAGCCTCGCCCTGCCAGCCGCACCAAGTTCACCCGTAGCAGAATCACCCAGTGTTATCACATGTGTCTTTGCCATAAACGCTTCCGCTATTAAGTACCCAAAGCCTTCACCACCAACACTGACAACGCAATTACACATATTTAACAGTGCAACATATTCTTCCTCTGGCATCAGCCTAATTGCAGACTTATTATTAACGGCGTAATCAAACGCATGTATTCTGCCTTTTAAACCATATTCCAGTATTAGTTTATTAACGTCATGCCCCACACTATCCTTGAAATTGACATTTAACCATAAACCAGATTCATTGTCACCTGTACGGTCAATATAAATCCTGTATGCCTTTATGATATGAATGAAATTCTTTCTGAAATGTGTTCGCCCTGAATAGAGGAACATAAATTTCTTCTGAGGATTAAATCTGTTTACCTTTTCCTTGACCACTTCGTCTGGAAGTCTGTGATAAACCTTATCGTCAATACCATGATATATCATAGCAATTCGATTTTCAAAATACGGCATGGTTTTCAATACCGCCCTTCTGCCATACTCTGTATACGTCACCACATAATCAGCACCGCCAATATAATCTTCAAAGTGCTTTGGCACTCCACCGCTATAACCAATACCATCAACTGCCGTATACATCATGTAATAAAACAAGCCTCTTGTCTTACACATATTTATATAATCAAAATTCCAGCAATCGCCTATTGTAAGCACAATGTCTGGACGTTCTTTCATTACGGTCTGGTCAAATATATCACTACCAGCTTTGGTTTGCGAATAAATGACGTTGTATCTAAATTTTCTATTGAGATTTATTTCTGAGGGACACCATGCAAGATACAAGATACCATGACCTACTTTGGATAATGCGTCAGCAACGGTTCTTCCAATTCTTGCTTGTCCTGTGTCCAAACGGGGATTTTCTGCGACAATGAGGATTTTCGACATGTGTTTTTAAACCTCTCTAAAGGTTAAGATTTCTTTTCCAACTTGCCTTGAACGGCAACGGTTAAGATTGCTATTTGAAAAGTATGCGGCTCTCTCGGTAACGACTTGTATTGAATATTAGTTACCATTATAGCACCTTTGGCTAATCCGTCAATACCCAATGTACTAAATTCCAGATTATTTATTATATCGTTTACATGCCCGATTATGCCCTTCGTTTTGTTATCACCAACAATTGATTCCTCATTGAATGGGTAATGGTCTAAAATAGTTATCTGCATTAAATGATCTGGCCTGATCAATAATGTACTCTCTACTTCTCTTGCAGTGCTGAGTGGCGAAATAGCAATATATGGAAGTTCATTGTTGTGGATTCTCGCTTCCTCAATTACATCTGGTGGCGTTATCTTTATAAAATACCGTCCAGTAAGTTTTTCCGTCAGTTCAACTTTTGTGCGTTTTAAAATTTCATCCATTTAGTTTTTCAATTTATCTCCAACCCATAGTGAAAAAACCTCGGCAATGTTATTTGCATCTTGATTTGAAAACCCCATAAATGAACGCTTTGGAATCGTGCCGTCTTTGGAACCTTCCTGATGAACAATCGCAATGTCTGTGCCGTCAGATTTTCTTATTGCAAATATCTTGAGTTTGTTTTTTGACTCACCCTTAAACTGTGGCGATGACTTCAACGCACCACTGTCTTGAAGTATCTTTGCACCCTTGCCTTTTTTCAATCGCCTTGCTACCGTTGCAGGCTTTAAAGGCTTCCACTTCTCTTTGTCTGGCGTACTCTCATTTTTAAAATTCTTATCAGTAGACGCAAGCATTACTATACCAGAACGCTTTAACGGAACCCTGTAATCAGTAATACTTTCAAATTCCCGTTCAAGCCTCTTTGATATTTTTTCGACATTTATATTTAAGTCTAAATCAATCATAGTCTTGCATCTGCAATATCATCAAGCCTGTCTTGATCTGGAATTTGATCAAATTCATCGTCAATGTCAAATGTTGGCGTTCTGTTGGCATGTGTATGAAATGCCGCCGCTTTTCCTGATGTCGTTTCAGCAAGCCCAATGCCTGTGGTTGCGATCTCTTTTAACTGTTCAATGGTTTCTGCATATAATGTGTTTAAAGGATTCTCTGAGACATTAATAAGATGTTGTAACCGTTGATTTTGAATCCACCACGCCGCAATTATATTCGAGTATTCTTTGATAATCTGTTCTTCACTTCCAGAAGTAAATGGAATGGAACCAGCAAAACGACCACGCAATATTCGGTTTATTGTCTCAAACGCATACCTGCGACCATTGGTTATCAAAGCATCTGCAACCAACCCTTCGGTTTGAAACTGTGGATGTCCTTCGTCAACGCCACCACTCAAAAAGTCTTTTCTGATTGTTGCATTATCACCGTAGTATGGCATTCGGTATTACTCCCGTGAATGTTTAAGCAACTCTTTTAAAGGTCTGCCATCAATAAGCTGTTTACGCATTTGACCGTCGATTTCTTTGAAACTTTCCTCAAGGTTATTACCACAAGTACATGTGTCTGGATAATTATTCACAAATATACCATGACAGTTCTCACACGCATAAAAACAATTCCTGTTCTCATTGCCGATTTCCTTTACTGCTTCCAACCAATCAGCAACGGTTTTGAAATGCGGTTCGTCCTGTTTCTTATATGCGAACCAACCATCATTGTTTTCGCTTTTGTTTTCTGCAAGCCTACCTTTTTTACTAACGAGTACCTTTGCAAAAGCATTATCAACGTCATTACCACATTCACATTTTTGTGGTTTACCATCATAAATGACATTGCAATCCATACACTGGTAATATTCCTCACATGCACCAACGCCTTCATCTGCAATCTTTTTGTTTAATTCTTCCATATTCCTGAATACTAATCCCTGCATAATTACGCCACCCCTTTTAAATGCAAAATTACCTTTGCAAATGCGGTATCAACTATATTGCCGCAATTACACTGGTCTGGTTTAATGTCGATGTAAATACCCTCACAATTCATACACTGATAAAATGTATGACCATGCTTGTTACCGTGAACAGCAAGCTTCTCTTTAAGTTCGCCCATATTCCTTAACGCTGGAATACTTGACTTCTGTGTAACGTCACACCATGCGTCATGTTCATCAATCTCAGTTTCCGCCTCCGCCTCTGTGCCTTCTGGCGTGTCGGCTTCATCACCAACTGGTGGCTCTGTGCCTTCGTCGGGGTCGATTTCGTCCATTAAATCATTACCCTCTAATGGCTCAACTTCATCACCAACTGGCGGTTCTGTGCCTTCCTCTGTCACTGTGTCGCCCTCTACTGGCTGAGTCACTTCCTCTGTAACCTCGCCATTTTTTTCTGTATTCTCGTTTACATTATCCACGATTATACCCCCTTAAATATTTCCATCCAATTTAATAGTCTTACCTTTTCTTTTGATGACTTCTTTCACTGAACCCAAATCACCCTTCTCTGAACCCTTCTCACCGTGCATCATTCCACATATTGCATCTGCACCATACCCTGCATTTGATAATTCGTGAATACGCTTCTCATACAGATACTCACTGAGATTACCACCACCACTTGTCTCAACCTCACGCTTTTGCTTTACAAATGCGGGACGGCTTACTGAAACACGGTTGTTGTTGTTCGGTTGGTATCTTCGCCTTGTTTTGCTAGTTATTATATTCGCCATTTTTTACAGACACCCCTTATAAAAAAAGGTTAGGATTATGTGACCATGAATCACATAACACCCTAACCTTTAGTTCATAAATAGTAATGATTTTTAAACATAACTTAACTCTGATTAAGTCAAAACGCTATGAAGATTATACCCACACTGTGTTGCAACAATCTTATTGTCTTTCAACATAGACATTTCATACCTTGTTCCTGCACGTCTTTCATCTCTGAAAGTCTTTACAAGAGGCGCACCACGTGTTCCACCCTGCCTTACGGTAAACTGTAAACCAAGAGTTTTGGATTCGAGTGACGGCGCAGAATCAACTTGTGCGATTATCGCATGGTTGCCCCACATCGTTGAAATGCTATCAGCCGCACCAATTAGTCCAGTATTTTCTACTGCACCAGCAACATTAATCTTCAAGCCCCACAATACAGGTGGCAATTCACCGTTGACAACCAGTTCCTTACCTGCAAAACCCGTAACTGTATATCTTAAAAGATTACGTACTGTTGAATCGGTTTTAATAGCATTCTTTACGCCAGTATTAAACAGGATAGTATTTGCAATTCCACCACCGTTATTCTGAATGGCAAGTTTACCAGTATCAATATCACCTTCAATATCAATAGTGCCTGAACCTGCATCCCATTTAACTGATGGTGTAGCCGCATCAAGTCCACCCTGTGTCACTGCTTTGATTATGTCGGCTTCCAAATCTCTGTCAATCCATTCCCTGATTAACCTTAAAGCCACTTCTCTCAACCTTGTCGGTGAATCGGCGTTTCTCATAAGCCTATCAGCAAGCAACTTGCTCAAGGAATATTCTTCACATGAATAAGTTTCTGTTGAAGGTTTAAAATCAATTTCCCTTGACGGGTCGCCAATTGCACGTCTGGAATCTAACCGCCTTAATGATTCACGGTCTTTATACGTGTAATACTTATCTGATTCTTTTAATACGAAAAATTCTGGAAACAATGCTTGACCCATAAAGGCTGGTGAACCAAGCATTATGGATAGATTACTTAATGGTCTATCCACATGTGTATCGTTCCTTGTAGGACTCGACATTATGCTTTCTCCTTTATAGGTTAAGCCGTAACGACTTCGTATAGATTAAGTTTTACTATTACTTTGTCACCTGATGCTGTTGCGGCTTCATCAAATGACCCGACAACACCGTCCCCACTAGCCCAGTTGTTTGAAGCAGTATCTTCGACCCTACCTACTGTATCGGCAATCATAGCGACTCGACCAAGTGTAGTGGCTTCGTCAACTTCCACATAAGAAGTACCGCCACGTCTAACGGAAATTCTGTCTCCGCTTGCCGCCGCCGCTTCCTGTGTAATACCATAAGCAACATCTCTTGCCGCCGATGGATATTTCACTATGTGGTCGCCGTTTTCAATAGAATCCAAAACAACCGCCCTATATTGTGCCAAGACCTCACCAGCACGACATGAATAATCGTCTGTTGATGCGGCTTGCGTTCCTCTTATAGACATGGTTTATTTGTTTTCCCTTTTTTCTTTTGCGTCAAGAATGACTCTCGTAGCTTCCAGTTCGCCCACTTTGTTCTCTACCATGTACTGCTGGATTGCTTTTTCTTCGGCTAGACCATCAACCTGATATGTCGTACCCTGAATTTCGACAAAATTATCTAACTTGCCACCTTCTGGATTCTCCAAATCGGTATCGCCGCCTGCAAGTTCGCCAAACTCAACTACTTTTGATAATCGTGATAAAATACGTTTTGCGGTTTCAAGCCTTGTAAACTTCTGCTTGACATCACCGCCACCCTGCAACTTAGTAGTGAATTCCAATGCTTCATCACTATCATCTAAGCTATTTAAGAACATTGTTAGTTCTTCCTCAACGGCTGGTGTTATCTTGCCGTTCTTTTTTAAGTCGGCAACAAAGTTTGAAGTTTTTTCAGCCTTCAACTTCACCATTGCATCTTCTTCTTTTTTCTTGTACGAATCAACTTCGCCTGTCAACTTCTCATTATCGGCTGACAGTTTGATCGCGTTTTCTTCCGCTGACTTCTTACCTGTTTCTGATGCCTCAACCCTTTTCTCAAAGGATTCCAGTTTGGTTTTGAGGTCATTAAACATCTGCTTACCTTCGTCGGTAGTCAACTTACCCTCAAGACCTTTCATCTGTGTTTGCAGACTTGCGATTTCATCCAACACTTTTTTATCCAATTTACCCTCACTTTCAGAGTTAAAAATAACAATATTGTCTTTACCTTCCAATGTATATTCAAAACATTCCGCCACATCGGATGACTCTATCTCAATACCCGATTCTTCAAACTCGTTATCTATTGATAGATTTACCGTGACAGGACTCATACCTGCAACCGCTGGTATTTGATGCCCCAGTAATGCCACCTTTGCCAGAACATTTTTAAAATTCTTACCGCCTATTTTTATATTCGGAAATATTTCAACGCTACGCTCTCCAAATCTTCTATCCTTAATCCATTGTGCCACTTGATCTGGAACATTTGTCAAGTCAACAAATATCTTCCTGATACCATCAACCGATTTGGAAACTACCTTTGTGACATCGCCATAACTCGCAAGACCAGCAATTGATTCTTGCTTGACTCCATGACTGATTTTTACCTTTGGTGTTAATTGGTTTTTAAGGGTATTGAAATTACTTACGATTCCGTCAATATCTTCTGGTGTGAATTTATGACCATTATGAGTGCCTTCTTTAAATACTTCCATGTCGGATATATTTACAAAGTCATTTGTCGGCATTTTTTTGACTCCAAAAAAAAAGGGGAAATTCATTACAGTCTAAGAATGTGCCAACCAAGTCCACACTCCCTGTAAAGAATCACCCCGATTTCTAATACAATAATAAATATTTAAACAACAAAACTGTGGTTGTCAAGTATAAAATTATGTGTCAAGCACATGAATATTAATATCTGACTCAAAAACCTCACCGTTTGCAGACGAACCAAGCACCGTCAATTTGTATGAAACCCCTGAATCACCAGAAATAACCTTTACCGATGCCGTGTCGTTTACACTGGGAACATCGTTCGGGTTCTCATTTGAAATCTGACCCGAACCGCTTACTGTCAATGCGTCCGTAACCACTGTATCGCCTGATGTCACAACATAAGTTGCAGACGATATACTGTCACCACTCCGCAAATCATTTCTAAAATCAGCGAATAATCTTAGTGTTTCGTCTGGTTGCTTGTCTACTGAAAAGCTCATGGTTTACCTCTTTTGATTTTTAAAAAGTTTCTGCCTTTTTGGTGAAATAAACCTACTGCTCGGATTAAGCGAACCGAAATCTGGAAACAATACGCCCGTCATCGCCATAATCACTCTTGACGGTGCTATGAATTTACTCATACGGGCAAACCTATTGCTTCGCCAATCAAATATCATGTTATGCCTCGGTTTTAATTGTCAACACGGTATCATCTGCATTTGTACCCGTAAATCTCAGAGCTACGATATCGCCATTCAAATCTGCCGCATCCAAGTCGATCTTATAGAATCCATCTGAAATCTCGGTTGCGGAATTGGCTGTACCTGCGAACGCCCCACCATCAAGACTTCTCTCTGACGTAATACTCAAACCTGTCTGCGCTGTTACATGGTCACTTGACTTCGCCATGAAGAATGTGAAATTCGTAAGTGCGGTATTTTTCTTTATACCATCTGGCAATTCGTCAGTCTTTATCTTGATTGCCGCAGTATCACCGCTAATCAATCCGACCTCAGTGTCTATCGTATCAATCTTTCCATCAAGTGTGGTTCCAGTGTCAACGAGTATCGCCGCAACATCTCCGCTTATCAATGCAGACTCGGTTTTTAACTGTGCCGTATCTCCACTAATCAATCCAACCTCAGTGTCAATGGTATTAATCTTAGTATCAAGAGTGGTTCCAGTGTCTACCAAAATCGCCGCAGTATCGCCGCTTATAACACCCAATGCAACTTCATTCCTGTCTGTTGTCGCTGGTATGTTTCCAGCGTCCAGTTCTGCAAGTCTACCCTCAGTACAAACCGTCGCCAATGACGCACTATCTGTACCCCTCATTGCCGCACCGTCAAGCCCTGCAACATCTCCACTGATAACACCCGTTTCCGTTTTAATCAAACCAACCTCTGTGTCAATAGTCGCTATGTCTGCCGAAATGTCCGATACAGGACTTCCAAGTTTAGGTTGCATGTCTGCGGTATCTGTTAAGATCGCCGTAGTATCACCACTGATTAAACCAACCTCAGTATCTATGGTGTCTATCTTGCCATCCAAAGTTGTTCCAGTGTCCACAAGGATTGCCGCAACGTCGCCACTAATTAAAGCGGACTCTGTTTTCAGTTGTGCAGTATCTCCACTGATTAAACCGACTTCTGCATCAATGGTGTCTATCTTACCATCAAGTGTAGTGCCTGTATCTACCAGAATCAACGCAACGTCACCACTTACAAGCCCAACCTCGGTGTCAATGGTGTCGATCTTATTATTTAAGGTTGTGCCAGTGTCCACCAGAATAGAGGCTGTGTCGCCACTTATCTGTGCAAGTTGAACAGAGTTACTATCCATCTCTTGCCTGTTCTCTACGGCTGTTGGAACATTCGATGTATCTCCACTACCCCACGCCGCATCACCTCTTGCCCTTATTGCCGCCAGACTATCATCACCAGACGCAAAACCTGCGCCTTGTATATCATCAATTTTTGTATCAAGCGTTGTGCTGGTATCAACGAGAACCGCCGCAGTATCACCGCTAATCTGTATTAATTGCACAGAATTACTATCCATTTCCTGCCTGATCTGTACCGCCGTTGGTGCTATTGAACTCTGAGTGTCTGAAATTGCTTCTAGCGAATCAGTAGTATTATCATAATTATCAAAATCGGCTGTCGCCCCACTCGCCGTCATCTTTGCAATGATTGAATTATCGGCTATATCTGTATTGGCTACCGCCGCATTAATCAAATGGTCAAGACCCCTCCCAACCAAAGCGTCATCAACCTCAGACTCAACTTGATTTTGCATAGTCGCAGACATTCCACCAAGACCTGTCAAACCTGCACCTGCTATTCCGATTTCTGCGGTATCGCCACTGATTAATCCAACCTCTGTATCAATTACCACAACGTCGCCACTGACAACCGTTAAGTCGCCACTGATATGTCTTGCCTCTCCAAGAGTCGTCGCCAAATCATTCATTGAACCCGAATCTGGAATATTATCAGTGACACCTTTAATTGAATCTATTTCGTCATCTTTATCGGTTTTAACACTTGAACCCATTATGTTATTTGTTGGTAACTTGCCTTGCATCTCATTTGTATCTGCAAGCGCACTCACTACGTCACCACTAACAATCAAAAGATCGCCACTTAAATGCCTGACCTCTGCAAGAGTCGTATCAATATTTGAATCAATCGTATCAATCTTGCCGTCCAGTGTAGTTCCCGTATCTACAAGGATTGCGGCGGTGTCACCACTAATTTGTGCCAACTGAACAGAGCCACTATCCATTTCCTCTCTTATCTGTACCACCGTTGGTGCGGAAGCTGTCGTTGCATCTGCCAATGCTTCTAACGAATCAGATTTATTATCAAATGTATCAAAATCCGCCGTTGCACCACTGGCTGTCATTTTCGCAATGACTGAATCGTCCGCAACATCTGTATTGGCTACGGCTACATCCATTAAATGATCTAATTTTCTGGCAACCAAAGCATCATCACATTCAACCTGAACCTCTGCCTTCATTATTGTACCCATTCCGCCCAAATCAGTCAGACCATCACCAGCCGTACCAATCTCTGCAGTATCTACCAAGATTGCGGCAACATCGCCACTGACCAACCCAACTTCCGTATCAATGACAACGACATCGCCACTGACAATAGCCAAGTCGCCACTCACATGCCTGACCTCTGCAAGAGTGGTTGCTAAATCGGTTAATGAACCACTATTTGGTAAGTTGTCAGTTACAGCCTTGATTGCATCTATTTCATCATCCTTGTCCGTAGTAACCGAACTACCCATTATATTGTTTGCAGGCAATTTGCCCTGCATTTCATTTGTATCAACTAAGATAGCCGCCGTGTCACCACTGACAAGACCGACTTCCGTATCAACGATTGCAAGATTTGCCGCCGTTGCCAATGCCGCATCTGAAATCGCCGTATCACATTCAGCATTAATATTTGCCAATGAAATTATGTCTGGAACCTTCGTATCATTCAGTGAATTCGTGTCAACCAATATAGCGGCGGTATCTCCACTAATAACACCTGTCTCGGTTTTCACTGTTGCAATATCCGCCGAAATATCCGATACAGGACTTCCCAACTTCGGTTGCATATCTGCGGTATCTACCAGAACAAGTGCTACGTCACCACTAATCAACCCGACTTCCGTATCTATTGTGTCAATCTTTCCGTCTAACGTAGTTCCTGTGTCAACGAGTATCGCCGCCGTGTCACCGCTTATAACTCCCGTTGCTGTTTCAATATCATTAATGTTAGTATTCATTGCGTCCAAGTCAAGACCACCCGTATCTGAAATTGGCAATCCACCTGCGGCATCTGCATTTGCGTTTGGCAATGCCATCATGCCACCACGAACAGCATCATTAAAATTCATTGCGTGTTGTGCCGACGCATTTCCATAAGTTTCAATGATAATACTTTTATCAAGCCAAACTTTTGTTGCAGTTGCATCAATTAAATAAATAACAAGCCTTGCAACCGTCAATTCTTCTGCTGTCAAAGAAAGAGAATAACCATTACCTTCGTCAACAAAATTATTGGCGGCGTTAGCTTCCACACCTTCGTCTTTCATTATTTTTGTGTCACCACTAGCGGCTACCGCATCAACCCTAAAATCAACTCCATCGACTTCAAATAAATCAAAGTTAATTGTAGCCGCTACACCGTATTCTCTTAATTGTGTTCCTTGCATTTTTTAATATCCCTCAATTCTTCGTCTTAAAATTGCAATAACTAACACATCCTCACCCTCTGAGACACCTACAGGTGATGCTATACCCCCAACCGCTATTGAATTTTTTAGTGTAGCAGAAAAAGCCCCTGATGTTTTGTATAACTTATTATTTTCACTTCCAGACCACAAAGTGTCCTCCCCCGTCCAATCACAACCCACTGGCTCTGTATCTACAGTTCCAACATCCCTAGAGGTCTTAAATGTAGCAGAAAAAGCCCCTGATGTTTTGTATAACTTATTGCCAGTATTTCCAGACCATATAGTGTCTGTACCATCATCAGCTATACCATTTGGTGCAGTCTCTATTGCTGAAATATCCAAAGAAGTCTTAACAGTAGCCGAAAAACTCCCTGACTGTTTAACGAGCTTATCCGTTACCCCATCATCTCTTGTAATTAAAGTATCTATTTGGTTAAAGTCTATGCCTGTTGGATTTCCTATTGCTTGAGAATCAGTAATTGTTGATGAAAAATATCCTGCATTTCTATACATCTTATCATCTACCGTTCCACACCAGAATGTTTCAATCGCGGTCTGATCTAAGTCAATATCTGAGGAAGAATCTATACCAGAAATATCCAAAGAATTCTTGACAGTAGCCGAAAATTCCCCAGATTGCTTAAAGTGTTTCGAACTACTTGTCCATGCCGTATTAAGCTTGACCATTTATTTCCTCTGTTAATTCCTTTTTGTGATATTCCATATAATGCCTGTTCATCTCTCTTAATGACAGTTCACTGAAATGGTCGCACATATAATTATAATGTGTATATATTTCAAAACCATTCTCCCTTGCTCTTTCACAAAAACTTATATCATTCCCTTTGTCAACAGTACCATCTGAATTCAGTTTTCTAGTGAAACATCCTTTCTGCATTTCAGGATGCTCGAACACCCTACGTGCAAACAACACACATCCTGTTCCCACTGCATCAATCTTTCTTAATCCCTCAAACATCCCATGTGGTCTATAGGCATCTGCTCTTGGCACATAATCATAAGCATTTAAATAAACTGGAATATCACCAGACCCCTTGCCATCAAAATGAGATACAGGTGTTGGCAATCCAATTATATCTTTGTTCAAATCCGCCAAATCTATAGGGTTGTTTAATGGTGGATTATCAGAGTCCATATTTAACCAGAAGTCATAATCACCTTTAATAAAATCTACCACTATGTGATGAAGATTGTTTTCATACGGCTTGCGAGAAGGCATGGTAATTTTTATATCATGCCTTGTTTCTTTCATCAGTTCTAACATAACCCTGACGACTGATTTATGAATCCAATGTTCATTTGTTACTGTTACAAGTATTTTCTTTCTCATTATTATGGTTTCAATGTAAATCCCCCATTCGCTTTTGCATCTGCGATCTTTTTTCTCTTGTTCTTTTTTATACCTTTTTCTGCATGGTCGGGGTCAATAGCATTCTTCAACCTATTTTTAAGAACCGTAATTAAATTTATGTCAGAACCTACTACTTCATGTGCTGTTATTTCACTTAACAAATCATTAATAGTCTTTGAATCATATAGGTTATCATCAATATGTGCCATTACTCTGGTGTCCCAAAAAGTCTCAGTTTCAGGTGCGGTCATTTTTTTTACAACCGTAGGGTACATTGCAACCGCTTCATCAGCAAATTGTTCAGTGACTATCATCATTCCCCACTGAACGCCAACAGGACTATCCCCACCATTATCCTCTTTATGCCCGAATGTTTTTTCATATTCCCATTTGACTATTTGGTGTGACTCTGGTGTTCCTGTTTTTGCTAAAGGGAGATTGTCCCAATTTGGGTATAACGCATCCCTACCATTCAGCTTCAATCCTATCTTGACTTTTATTCCAACGCCTTCTCTTGGCATTTGCAAAACCTCTCTCTCTGTTCTTTAAATTCCCATATTAAATAACACCGATTATCTTTAAGACAAGTGTGATAATACCAATCAATATAAGAGTTACAGCACCCATGTCTTTAAGGAATTGAATCTTCCCTTTTTTCATATTCTTCAACTCTAAAAGGGATGTCTGTGTTTGTGCGCCTTGTGTCGCTAAGTCAGCAATATGACCGTTTTGATCTTTGTTATATCTTCTAATTTCTTCAATCACTTCACCATAAGGACATGGTTTTTCTTCGACAAATTTCAATCTTTCGTCAATACGGATAACAGCGTCATGCGTTTCTGTGGCAAGTTTACGACTTTCTTTGCGTTCCTGTAAGTCTCTTTTTGACTCAAACATTTTTAATTTATCCCGAACTCTTTGTTTACATCCAATGGTACACTTGAAGTTTTCTTTGCCACTAATTTTTTAAGTTCTCCGCCAGCATCTTTGTTTATCGTTGTAAAATCATTAATAGCATTTCCTGTTCTTTTTAACAAGTCATCTTTATTTGTCAAGGTTTTTCCTCTACGCATATAACCTACCAACAGCGCAAGTAAAGTTCCACCTGCTGGAATTCCGCCTGCCAACATACCTGTCATAGATTTTGTCCATTCAAACCCTGCTTCAATACCATGTGATAATTTTTCCCTGTTTCCCATAGCTAAAGCAGATTGTCCAGCCACATAAGACATGTATTCCATTGCACTCATTTCAGTTATACTTTTATTAGATTTTCCAGCCAATTCACTCAATAGTTTTGCCGAACCATCCGCCCTTCTTATATCATTTGCCGTATTTGCGACAATGTTGGTAATTGCCGCCGCCTTGTATTTAGTATCGGCTTTTTCCATTGCCACTATTGCCGCTATTGCCACCGCTTCAATACCATCTTGTTTTTCAAGTTGTCCCTTCATAATTTCCGTGACACTTGTGGTTGTAATCTCCTTCGACGCTTCAACCTGATATTCCTTTGGTCTTGGACTATCAACACCGAATAAATCAGACAATATACAGCCGCCACCAAAGAACATTACGAACATACTGCAAACCATTAAACTAATAAACTTTTTCATCTTACAATCCTCGCTTGTCTAAAAGCTGTAAAAATAATAAAGACAAGGGGCAACAGACTCTATTTAAAAACGGGGTGTCTTTTATTTTTCGTCCATTGTTTATCCCTTGCCATGTTTCTTAATCCCGTGTATCGCAATAACAATCGTTTTTATTTTTAGATTTGGTTTCATATCAATTTAATTCCCTTCGAGTCTTTGACATGTGAACGGCAATATTATTAGTAATTGGGGTTACCACCGCCACTATTTCATCGGGTGTGCCATCTATTTTTGAGCCAAGCCTAATTGCATTCTCTGCTTCAAGGCTTATTGGTGCAACAGTAGAAAAATACCCTCCATCTATCTGTGTGCCATTAGTAATTGTATTTTCTGCCGCACCCGTAGCAATTTGAACAGCACTATTTGTTTGGTCTACATACGTAAACGTACCAGCAATGTTGGGATTTAAAACTAAATCCCAATGCGCCTGATCGTTTTGAGTCGTAGCCAGTGCCGATATTGCCTCTATCAATACCGAGATACCCAACTGCGTGGCTTTAAGACGCATCCCTAATACCGCATAAGTTGTTCCCACTGACAACCCCGTTATTGCGCCCGAATCGTTATGCCTTAAAGCCCCTAATTTTTGTGTACCGCCCTCCGATATAATGGTTGAACAGGCATGTACCATCTCACTTGCCACGCCAGTACCATCATTTTCAATGCTAAACCTTAAAGGTAAATTTGGTGACGACATATAAGGCACTTGAATCCCTGCATCAGTAACCATTGAATTATAAACATATAACTCGCCATTTGCCTTTGTCCAGAAAAGAACTACGTCTACCCCTAGCCATCCGTAAGTAATACCGAAAATGCGTTCCTCTGATAATAAATCTAAGTTTAGCCCCGACCTACCACTTCCATCCATCGGGTCATCCCAATCGGCTCTGTCTTGTGTATTATTGACAACACTACCACTTGTTTTCGTTCTAATAAGAGACTTGATAGTTCCCTCGTCATAAAAAAGTGCCAACCCATTATCATCGTTTAACTGTCCTATATATGACTTTATTCCCGAACCGCCACCTAATGAAATCAACACCCCTGTCTGGATAACATGCTGAATCTTCGCGGGTTGGTAATTATGCCACATGTATGTCTGACGTACCCTGACCCCCGCAGTATTTAACGCAACCCCTAACGTACTACATGCCTTATTTACAGAATGAACACTCGTTGTACTTCCACCCGAAACCTCTTGATCGTCCCAAAAAAGAGGGTTATTATCAACAATCTGCTTTGTATCAAATATCGTTTCGGGTGGATCATTCCCTGTACCCATAAAATTAGAATGACGCAACCGACCCTTTGAATCAACCAAAGACTGTGAATCTTGGACTTCGAGTGGATTGCTAACAATCCCTGTCTGTTCAGAATTTTCATCGGCAAGAAAAGCCGCAACAGCTAATGTTAATTTGTTTAAAATAACACCCATGATTTTATTTTATGCAAATCCAAATTTAACAGAACACTCAAATTCAGCACCATTCAATATCTGACCTTTTGTGTTCGGGTCATAGTTGTAATGGATTGTCAAGGATTGACCTTGCTTTAACATTATTTTTCCAACGCCTGCTTTTGACTCACCCAAACCTACGTGAAATGATTTGATATGCTCACCACCAGTAAGACCTACAAGACCAGTGCCTTCACCGTTCCAAACCCAACACGCCGCATTTGCAAACATATTACCGCTACCAACTTTGGCTGGATTATGGAATATACCGTCTTGTATTCTCTCAACATCTTCATCGTTATCAGTAGTTTCAAGGAACATGTCTTTAATCAATGAAATAACTGGACGCTGTATATCCGAACTAATCAATATCTTGCCTATGGTCATTATACGTTCGTCATTATTCCTGATATGAAGAACAGGCGCATCAAAAGCCCTTATATTGTACATGCCTACCTCTGCCGACGTACTGGCAACAAACGTATCACTCGGCATTTTGAAATCAAGCGTTTCCTGATTAAATATTTCAAGTGTATTTTTAATTGGCTGTGTGCCTCCGAATCCAACACCACGTACTGCACTCGGATTGGTATTGCCTTTGGAATTTACATTGTCTGCACGAATAGCGGCTTCCTGATCTGAAAAGTCTGATACCTGTGGTTTTTCTTCCTCTGCTTCAATTATCGTTACTGGCACAAGTACAGTTCTGCAATTGAAATGGAACGGCGGACTCTCCACGTCTGCCTTCTTGAATGTCTTACCATCCATACCCAAACAGAATTCAGTTGTTCGCCCGTCTATGATTGCAGATATTTGTACAAATGGAACGAATTCGTCAACATCTGGGTCATCATATAAAGCGTCACGCCCTCTATTAGCCGCTGTATTTGAATTAGTGCGGATGATTGTTTTGATACGATTCGGGTCACGTAAGTTTTCACTTATTGCGCCTTCATCAATATACTGTGCAAACAAATTATCAAGATTCTTGAATGCGGTTTTCTGGTCGCCACTCTCAATGGCATCAAACATAATCTGCTTTGATTTGTTTAATACGTTTGCAGACTCCACGCCTGATATGGCAAATGCGGTGTCATCGTAGAATGCCAACTCTTTGGCTTTGCCCAATGTGATAACTTTCTTCTTGCCGTTTTCTTCAATAACACGTGCTATACGCTTTGCATTGAAAAACGTCAACGACTGTGCTATTGGCATTGGCTTCCACGGGTCGAACTCTGGTGTCATCTCAAATTCAATTACACTTTCATGTGAAAACTGTATTGGCTTCGGGATTGGTTTCGCTTCTGTCTCAAACGGCTCGCCTGCACGTTTCAATACATCGGTGTCCCTAAACTTCATGTCAAGGTGTATTTTTACCAGCCAGTTTTTCAGAGTGTTTTTGAAATCACCTATATCACGCAAAAACATTTTATTTATTGCTCTGCGATTATCATTCTTAAATATTAATTCTGCCTGTCTGAATATTTGTTTCTTCCACTTCTTAGTGACACGTTCCAAATCAGCCTGCATAAAGTCCTCGTATGAAGTCATTATGTCGGCAAGCTCTTTTGGTTGTATCTTTTCCTCAAACACATTAGGCTGTCGTCTTAATTCATCATCTTCAAATACCTCTTGAAAATGCTGGCATCCGAATGGCGTTGATTTATCAATATCTTCTTTTTTGGCATCAGTATCTTTAATATCTTGTTTGCCTGTTTCTTCATTACCGTCTGCATCTGGAATTATGTTTTGAGCCTCCGTTTTCTTTGCATCTACCAGTGCCTTTTGGTCTGCTTTCTCTTTTTCTTCCCTCTCTTTTTTCTCAGCTTCCATCTTTGCCTTAATCACTGGGTCAAGGTCTGGAATATTCGTGAAATCTCTTATCCATTCTTCCTCTGGATGTACCACTTCCGCCTTAATGAGAATGTCAATAATCTTAGATTTCATTTCAACATTTTCTTCTGATATGGAATTGAACTTGAAATGTGGCAACAACTCGGTTGGCACAGTACCGTAATTCATAGTAATCAAAGGCTTAATTATCTGGTCGTCCATAACAACATCCTCAATCTCATAACCCATTTCGTCAAGGATTAAAACGAATAAGGAAAACCGTTGTTTTGATAATGCGAAACTACCACCCTTTTCACCACCCTGTGTTGCCATGTCTGGACATAGCAAGCCCCTTGCAATCTTTAGGTCATATAATGCTATTGCCTCACCGTATGTTGGCTTACCTGTTCTGGTCGCTTCAAGCAAATCAATCTTTACTTCCTCTGGTACTCTGAAACCTGACTTCGCCTGATAATTGGTCAACATGTCGTCAATTACACCAAGCACCGCTTGATCTTGTCCGACACTATCTGGATATGTTGCAACAATGGCAGGCATACCAAAGCGTTCAAGGAAAATATTATAGAACTTCATCACAAAATTCTTTGACCACCAGACCTTCCATACTGGTCTTAAATCTGACTGACCATAGAAATTGCCGAATTCTTTATTTGCGGAATAGATAACAAACTTTGACGGCGGAAACGGATTGCCTTCACTACCAACATCGTGAAGTCTTTCGTCTTGTCCTTTTACAGAACGGAATGCGGTGTTGCGGTTTACGATGCCCAATAGATTACGGAATTCATCTGTCTTGAACTCATAATCAAATGGTGGCTTTGTTTTTAAATTCTTTAGTCCAATTTTACCTTCAAACCTACCCTGTTCGATAATCTCAAAGACTTTCTCTGTGATAGAAAACCCATAATAACGTGCCGTTAATATGTCTTTGAGTTTTGCATTGAATGTACCCTGAATACTGTCAAGTTGGTCACGAATGAAATCAGCCAGTTCCTCACTCAGCTTATTTCCTTCTAAACCGACCTTAATTTCATAGCCTGTCGATAATCTTGATTTTATTTTTGCTTCCTGACACGCTGTAACCTGTTCATCCTTGCGCATCTTATCATATTCAATCAAACCCTTTTTCTGTACCAATTCATCTGGATTTGGAAACGTATTGAATCCCCATGATAAAAAATGCGAACTCTCTGCGACGGCAAGTTCCTTTAATACATCACCTTGCTCAAGGCGTGTTTGTGTGCGGTCAAGACCTGCATGTTGGTATGGGTTAATTTTACCGTTCAATAACTTTTCTCATTCCTCACCCCGTAAAAAAACCATGAATTATAAAACTTTCATGTTGTTAGTCTCTGCCTGCCTCACCCACTGAGTACCTTCCAGCATACAATCAAATTCAAAATTGCGAGTATGTATACTACGTTCCTACAGGGAAACCAACAACTGAACGCTTTACCGTTCGTCACATGGTATACCCTCCCTTTAATAAAAATAATAAAACACGTACCGCTTTAAAAACTATCAAAATCCTCCATGCCCGTCATCATGTCTCTGTCTCTTAATTGCGGTTGGAAGTTCTCAGGATTTTCGCTTATACTTGTCATGGTTCCGATTTGCAATTTTGCTATGTTGCAATAATTTAAGGCGTGAAAGTAATGATCTTGCTCACTACCCTCTTGCCATGAATAACGAATCAAGCCCCGTGAATCTCTAATTGCTATTCTGGTCGGTGCTTGCAATTGGGAATAAAACTCACCACAAGGCTTTGCCCCTTTTTTCCCTTTTGCTTGAACTTCGTCATAGCCTCCGCCGATTGTGTGTGCTTCCATTGGCAAAAGAATATTCTGCAACCTCACACCCTCCACCATGTCATCAATCGACCACGTGCGATTTGCAACCACACGCCTTTTCTCTTTATCCTCTTTGAAAATCTCAGTAGCGTTTTCTTTGGTCGAATAGTCACACGTCCAAATTATGCCGCCTGACTTCTCGCTTATCTTGTTAGATAATTTATTTTCTGGTCTAGCATCTATAACCCCTTTTTTAATTCCGTATTTTTTAATTAGTGCGAATATCTCCACGATACTCGCATCGTCGTCGATCAAAAGTTTTTTCACAACAACGACTCTTAATTTCTTTCCCTCAACCCTTCCGACAATCACATGAAAGTATTTACCAACATCAATACCAATCACGCAACGGTCAGAAACATTGATGTGCGTATTAGATAGGTTATAGTTTGCCTTACAATTGTCAAGGGAATTCTGTGAAATATTACTACCTTCTGCGGCATAACACTCACCCAAATCATTGTTCATAAAAATCTGTTTCTCGTATTCATTATCTTTTGAATATATCCATTTTTTATATAATTCCTTAATTGATTTAGTTGGATGGCATAATGCAGGTATGTGATAACCAGAAGGATCGCTTTTTTGCTCGGCTATGTATTCACCTACTGCAAACCTGTTCATAATACCGCCACACTTGACACAATGTATTCCCACACCACCAGTTATAGGAATCCAATCACCTGTAATGTCGTCATCCTTCATCAATACATTACCAAAGAAGTTAAGTGTCTGCCATTTGCCACAATGCTCACATTTCAAGTGCCATTTCTTCTTGTCAGAGCCAACATAACGCCTGTCTATACCCACGCCTGCCAATGTTGGAGTACTGACATATATCCGATGCTTTAAGTTACTGTGGTCAAGCCTGTTCTCTGCCAATGGCAAGTTCCTACTGTCACAGAAATCTAATTCATCAATAATTAGCTGGTCGGCTGGATGTGATACCATTTCTGTTTCTGAATTGGAACCAACGAAATGCAGATATGCGTGTTTTAGCTTTTTAAGTGATAGGTTGCCTTTTTCGCCATTTTTCAACATATCAAAATAACATGTCGTAAGTAACGGGTTAATACGAGTGTCCACATAGGCATCTCTGAGTTTTTGTTTCGGTAGAACCGTAAAAGAGGTATGACCATTGAATGCGGCTTTGAACATCTTGTATATAATCCACTCAGTCAATCCGACCTGTGTTGGCTTCTTGACGATTATCTCACTACTGGGGTCTTTGTATAGGTCTATGAGAAATGCGTGTTTTTTGAAATCAAGACGATTGCCTTTGAATGTACGGTGTTTATTTACTGCAAACTCAAGCTCTGGATTTTCCTTGCCAAACAACAACGCCTCTATGTCCACCCCGATTTCTTCAACTTCAACCATCAATGCCTGTAGTATTATGTCATCTTCAAGGGTGTTGTTCATTTATTCGTCTATTTCTAAAAAACACATACTTATGCTTTCGTATATTTCATTACCCATGCTTTGTGCCGCCTCTACAATCTGTGATTCCATTGCATGAAACATATCAACAACCCTCAACAACGGCAACACGCCAGATAAGCCAGTATTAGCATCGCCTATTATCATTATTGTGTTATCCATGACGACATACCCCAATATGAACCCACAACCAATCAACCACAAATATCTCATGCCTGTAGGTATATCGCTTATTGCCACTATTCCTTAACCTCCTTAACATCAGCTTCAACCAATTTGGTTCTCTCTGTCTCGTTGTACCTCGTTATCATACCACGTATCTGATTAATACGTTCTATGATAACGAGGTACAACGAGACAGAGAGAAC
>Ga0233412_10000218_pt1 | contig 34164 bp, 38 predicted proteins | sample Na_anoxic_4_MG_FD_180667 | JGI IMG/M metagenome (GOLD analysis project Ga0233412, IMG submission 180667) | Seawater microbial communities from Saanich Inlet, British Columbia, Canada - Na_anoxic_4_MG | ecosystem: Environmental > Aquatic > Marine > Inlet | place: Canada: British Columbia... | reverse complement strand
GTTAAAATAACCGATGAACCTATTAATGATGTTAAAATAACCGATGAACCTATTAATGATGTTAAAATAACCGATGAACCTATTAATGATGTTAAAATAACCGATGAACCAATTACTAAGGAAACCCCAATAAATATTGATAATACAAATAATATTATTAAAGATATTGAAAATACGTTAGAAAATAGTGATATAAAAACTATTCAAACAGGTGGTAAAAAATTAAATGATGAAACTATGACTCTAGATAATTTTCTAGATGATGTAGATAATATGGTATCTAATAATACAGAGACAAATAATGATTATACATTATTTAATGATGCCAATGATATATAGGATTAAATCTCTAAATATTTATCTATTATATATATAAAAATGTTTGAAAATCCGATAACCTTTGGCTTTTTAATAAGTATTGTGGTAACTTTAATTTACTATATGGTAAATAAGAAAGTAAATAAAGTAGAAGAAGAAAATAATCAAAAATATGCAATATTATTTGGAGTATCATTTATTGCATCATTGTTTTTTAGAATGTATATAAATGATGGTGATTGTGAAGTAAATATACCTATAGATGGTGGTGGTGCGCCTTCAATAACAAGTAGTACGCCATTAGAAGCACCATTTTAACATTTATAATAATTTTTAATTGGGAATAATTTTTTTTTTATTGTGTATTTATTAAAATAATCATTTAATATTAAAGTATTTGGTTTTCCATTACAAGCATATTTAGCAATGTTAATATATAAGTCAAAATTTTCTGTTTTATTTATATATAAATTATTATTATTACTATCTATTACTATACCATTTAAGAAGTCTCTTAATTCGGTATTATGAATATGTAAATTATCTAATTCTTCTAATATTGTTGTACTTAATCTACACATATCAAAACTATAGTTTGGATATATTTTTTCTTCATATTTTTTTGATTTATATAAATCTATATTTGGTATTGGATATGTATATTGACCTTCGGCTTCTCCATATTTAGAGAATACATCATTATAATATATTTTATTTTTATATTCAAATATACATCTACCATAATCTATTATACTAAATAAGTAACCATGTGTCGGAACTCTAAAATACTTGTTATTAAATTTATAATATAAGTATGTCTTATCTGTTTTCTTATACATTATATTATTAATATGTAAATCATTGTGTGTAAATTTATAATACTTCTGTAAGTATAATAAAGCAAATGTTATTTGAAATAAACATGTCCTAATTAATTCAATATTTATATCTTCTATTAAAAAATCTTCTAGTGTGCCTTCTAATTTTTCTATGAATATATATTGTACTGGCATATTTTTAAAATTGCTTACAAATTCGTCTGAATTATTATTAAATTCTTCTTCACCACTATCACAACTATATTCATCGTCAGAAATATATAAATCAATTGAAAATATATCATCGATATATTTATGGAACCATCGTTCATCTGAAAATTCTTTATATTCGTCTGTTATATCTATTCTATAATCTTTAGATATACCATTAATAGATCCATAATATATTGGAAATGATGGTAATATATTATTCAAGGTTAATTGACTGGTAATGTAAGAAAATAAAGCTTCTATATAACAACTATTATCCATATTATTAATTTTACTTTGTGTATTATATGTATAATTCGATGGCAAATTATTAGATTGTTTTAGACTATAATTATTCATCATTGTATGGATTGGGTCCAATATCGGAATACACTTAGCAAATAAATCTTGCTTAAATACTGAATTATGTTTTTTATCATAAACTAAGCAACCTACTTCTTTATTAGAATTATGGCTACTTTCTTTTATTATTTTATCAATATTATTTAAAAAATATCTTCTATTTAAATCTATTATTTTATTAGCATTTTTTGTATTATGTATATGGAAATATAATGAAAAAAAAGGCATATATATTTGCCCATTATCTAGATTTAAATAATCATTACAAGATGATATAAAACGGTGTATTGATTTTTTTTCCCATTTATGGTATGTAATGATATCTTTCATTTTATTATTACTTATTATTATTTATAATTTTAAACGTTTATCTTGGATAAAATTTATTTATTTATAAGTAATATAGTATGGAAATACAGTTAAAAAAATTTAATATGAATGATATCAGTCACGATAAAGTTGTAGTATTAATAGGGAAAAGAGATACTGGAAAATCTTTCTTATGTAGAGATTTATTATACCACCATCAAAATATACCAGTAGGTCAGGTTATATCTGGGACAGAAGCAGCCAATCAATTTTATAGTTCAATTGTTCCACCTATATTTATTCATGGTGAATATAGAGCAGAAGTTGTTACAAATTTATTAAAAAGACAAAAATTAATGATTGAAAATTTAAGAACTAATCAAAACTTAGATCCAAGGTCTTTTTTAATTTTAGATGATTGTTTGTATGATAATTCTTGGGTAAAACACAAAGATGTTAGGTCTTTATTTATGAATGGACGACATTATAAAATATTATTCATTATTACAATGCAGTTCGCGTTAGGTATACCTCCTAACCTTAGAACAAATATAGATTATGTATTTATACTTAGAGAAAACTATGTATCAAATAGAAAAAGATTATATGAACATTATGCAGGAATGTTTCCAACATTTGAAATGTTTTGTCAAGTCATGGATCAATGTACAGAAAATTATGAATGTTTAGTAATTAATAATAATGCTAAAAGTAATAAATTAGTAGATCAAGTATTTTGGTATAAAGCTAACCCACATGAAGATTTCAAAATTGGTGGAGCACAATTTTGGAAATATTCTAAAGAAAATTATAAAGAAGGCGGTGATGCAACTCAAGAAACATTGTCTTCAGTTGGTAGATCTAAAGAGAAATATCAAGTTCATAAACATTTATGAATTAGATAGTTCTTCTTTAATTTTATTATGTATATCTTCTTTTTTTATTCCATTGAATGAAGATCTTTTTTGAACATTATTATTTGTATCTAATATATCTACATAATATGTTGGAAACCCCTTTGTTTTGAATTCTTTAACAACTTCCGGATTTACCTTTTCTTCTGCCGAATTCATTTCAACATTGAAATCGTTTATTGAATTGCCGTTATTATTAACATCTTCTACTAATTCATCCCATTCTGGTTTTGCTTTCTTAGAAAATCCACACCAGTCAGCCCATACCATAGTGACTCTTGCTTTTTTCGAGTTATTTGAATTATTTGAGTTATTTGAGTTATTTGCATTATTTGAATTATTAGGTTTTTTTCCAAAAGCACTTGGGCGAATATTTCCACTTACAGCACCTAATTCAGGTGTTTTTAACTCGGCTAACGATGGTGTCTGTGAATTAATATTTGGAACTTGTGGACCATTTAAAGCTACTTTAAAGGGTGAATAGTTAATAGAATTACAATTCTCATTCGCCCTAATATGTGTGCTTTCAGAATTTAATAAATTATTATCAACATTTTCTAATCTTGCAGGACCAACATCGTCACAAGAAGCATGTAAAATTTCTCCAAATATAAGTGGTTTAGCATTTCCATTACCGTTACCGTTACCGTTACCGTTACCGTTACCGTTACCGTTGCTATTTCTATTAGCATTCGCTCTATTAGCATTCGCTCTATTAGCATTCGCTCTATTAGCATTCGCTCTATTAGCATTCGCTCTATTAGCATTCGCTTTGTTGCTATTCATATTTCTTACAACAGTATTTGTGTTAGTGGAATTATTTGTGTTTTCGAGCGAATCAAAGTTTTCTTTATTATCGTATAAACAAAAAATTAGTATTAAACCCAATACAATTGGTATTAATATATCAAGAATCTTATTCATATATGTTATATAATATATTTTTTTAGTCTAATATTATTAAATCTTCTAATTTCCAATATTCTACATCATTTCCTACTCTTCTTTTAATTATAAAAGGTATTTTCTTTTGTTCTAATTCCTCTATAACTATATCATAAATTTTATCATATTTATCTGGATTTTTAATAAAAGGTAATGCCCCTCTTTGTATTAATTGGATCCTTTCATATATAACTTTTGTTTTTTCATATTTATTTAATATATTAGAAGATTTATTGTTTTTTTTATTATCATCATAATTTTGATAGAAGGCTCTGCTATCTTCTGGATCAACTAATATTTTTGTAGATATATCTTCTTTCTCATAATTAAGTGTAGACATGTATATATATATATATTATAAATATAATATATATTCAAATTTATAACTTTATATATATTTATTCAGTATTCGTCCATGATACACCACAAGATTTACATATATACATAAATTTCATATTATCTTGATCATATTTAATGAATAATATATTTGATTTACTTGATTCACAATTTTTGTTTATACATTTAATATTTGGGTTGTCTTTGATACTGGGAAGTGTATTATCTTGTGATATATTTACATTTGAATTTATAATTTTACTTAAATCTACGGTATAATTTGTTTCATATATACAAGAACTCCCCATCCATGGTTTTACATGATTACAACTAGGGCAATCTAATACTAGAGTATCAGTATCTTTTATTTTAATATTCATCATATTATTACAGTTATCACAAAGTTTTTCCATATTTATTTATAGTAATATATTTATAATTATAATATATTACATTTATTCAAATTTTTAAATAACTTATAATTCTTTTAATTTATAATAAAGTAATGCATAATCTATTGTTTCAACTATCCCATATATAGAGTTATATGTTTTTCTTACATTGTCTTTATTTCCTTCTATTTTTGACATTATAACATCTTTATGTTTAGTATAATATTCTTCAATCTCTTTTTCAAATAATGTATCTTTTCTATATATTATATTCTTATATAATAAGGAATTGTAAGTATTATATTGAATTATTTCATTATAATTATTATTAATCTTTTTTCCTTTTGGACTATCTAATACATTTTCATAACCTGGTTCATTCATTAATGGATTACTATCTAATAAAGATTGAATTGTTATTAATACATTTACTATATCCATTGCTGAAGTCCAACTAGGGCCTGCCCATGTCCCTAATATAGATAAACATACTTTACCATTTACATATATATTTGGATGTACTCTAACTTTATTTAACGACTTATATGTAAATGTTGGTGGAGAAAATGGATAATTATTTGGAAATTGAATTTCAAATATTAAGAAACCATGTTCATATATAGAATCTTTTGGACCTGTTATTAAAGCGGTGGCTTTCATCATATCTTCTTCATTAAATTTAATATATATCCCCTGTTCATTTAAGTTTGAATCTTTAATATTTCTAATATCAATGTTAACAATTCTTTTCATAGCGGCTTTCATAATTTATATTATATTCATATTTACTTTTTATATATCTTAAAAAAATTTGAAAACTATAATATTTTTTTTTCATATTATAAAACGAAACAGAACTTAATACAGAACTTAATACAACAAAGAAAATGGCATCAGTTCAGGACACACAGGGTTGGGAGCGCGTGATTAAGCAGGAAGTCCGTCCTTCTGAAGATGGAGCCGATGATGATGTTGTCTGGAAGGCAACCATCAATGTAAACCTTCCAAACCAAGACGAAGGTGAAGACAAGTCTCTTGGAGCATTCGTTGGTTTCAAGGGGAATAACATCCGAGCTATTTCTGGAAAGTCTAAGAAGATCTATATGGAGAAATACCCAGATGATAAACTTGGATATCTTCGACTTCATGTTTCTCAGGAAGGTTGGGTTGAAGGAGATGTTGAAACCAAGTATGTTTCTTGGAATGGACTTGAAGGATGCTCTAACATTGAAGAGTTCAATACTATTCTTGGTAATGAACTTCTATTCTGTGAAAACAAGGTGAATAGCATCACTAAGTCTAACCCGAAGGCTAAGAAGGCTAAGGCTAAGGCTAAGGCTAAGGCTAAGGTTCATATTGGAAAAGTCTTTTACAATTTCTGGTGCCCAGTTAATACTCGCTTTATTGGGAGGATGATTGGGGTTGAAGGCTCTAATGTTTCAACCCTTAAGTCTACGATTAAGGAAGTTTGTGGAATTGAAAGGATGCCAAGCATTTACTTTAATGAAGAAGGGAGGGAAGTAAAGAATGATGCTTTTAAGCTAAAGTGCAACAATGCTGAATTTGTCGATGAAGAAAATGGTATCTGGATTTCTGTAAGGTTTACAGGCCCCAAGTCTTATAAGAAAGTATATGATGCTTGTCAAGAATTTGTTGATTCTACATTTGCCGAAGATGATGACGATGAAAGCGAATATGGTTCTATGGATGGAGAAGAAGATGATCCTGAAGATGGTGGTGATGATGATGATGGTGGGAGTGGTTGGTAAATCCTTATTATCAAGTGTGTAAGTAGTGTGTATAAAAATAATATATTTTTTTATTTATTAAATATAATGAATAAATTATTACTTTTTGATGTTGATGGAACATTGGTTGATTCATCATATAAAATATCTGAAGAACATGGTGTTATTTTAAATAGATTAAAAGAAAATTATGATATAGGTATTGTTGGTGGTGGTAAATTAGATAAAATATTAAATCAACTTAATAATAAAGTTTTTTTTAAACATTATTTTACTGAATGTGGTTCATGTTATAATATTAACAATAATAATAATGAATTGGATCTAAAAAATATATATAGTAAAAATATTAAGGAACATCCCCTTTATAATCATATTAATAACCTTATTAAATTATCTCTTAAATATATATCTGAAGTTAATTACACTATTGTTGGTCATTTTATTGATATTCGCGGAGGTCTTATTTATGTTTCACTTATAGGTATGGTTGCAAATGATGAAGAGAGAAAATATTTTATAAATATAGATAAAGAACAAAATATAAGACAAAACTTAATTAATTTACTTAATAATGAATGTATTAAATTAAATATACATAATGATATTTCAATTTGTATGGGTGGATCAGTCGGTATAGCAATCTATCCTACAGAATATGATAAAATACAAGTTCTTGAACATCTAAATATGTATGATATTAAAAATATATATTATTTTGGTGATAAATATCAAAAAAATGGCAATGATTATAAATTGATAAATATATTAGAAGATAATGGATATAAGATAGATAATATAGAAGATACTTATAATATTTTACTTGAAAATTTTTTATGATTTTATTTCATCTAATGATTTTATATTATATAATTCTGTTGAAGTAATATATGTATTTCCTAATATATCTATTTTAGAAGAACACATTATACTACCAAAGTTATCAATACCATCATAATGATATGGTCTACATACATCTGTAAAATCTATATTTTGAACTTTAGGGTTACAATGATCACATATTTTAACACATCTCTTTGTTATTTCATCATATTCATACTCATCTGGGCAACCACTTACATATTGTTTCCCTGGACCATTATCTGATAAAAAATCACCTGATTTAAAGCCTTCTACTATATCATTGCTATTTCTATTATTATTACTATTTGTATTAGCATTACTATTAGCATTAGCATTAGCATTAGCATTAGCATATACAAAATTTGGATTTAGATAATTAATTAGATCATTATTTTCATATGTTATATTAGTTCTTCTATTTTGTAATGTCCCTAATGTTTCTATAGCCATATTTTGAGGATAAACATCCGGTAATCCATATTCTATTTTTGGTTGATTTTTTCTATCTTTAAAGTTTAATGGTCCTGGACAATTTACTGGACAATTAAAATTATTATCATTTATACATCTTTTTAACATAACATTTGCATTATCTTTCATAGGATTAATATAATTACATAAAGCTTGGTTCTTTATATTTTCTGTATAACTCATATATATATATATATATAATATTATATTATTAGCATGGACAAATAATTTTATGACCCTTCGGGTAAATGATTTTATGACTCTTCGGGTAAATAAAATCCCCTTAATATACAATCTGCTATAGTACCTCCGGCTTGGATAGCAATATTAGAACCTGAACCCCTCATTTGTGGGTGGATATAATAAGTTTGCCCAATGACTAGGTCGGTCAGAATCCAGGTCATATGAATTACCTCCTTATGTGTGTAATATGGAGCACTAAAAACTCTTTCTGTATGTTGTCCCCCTGTATTATAATAATCAGTAAATTCATTACCATCGTATGTCCCCACATTCGCATTGGCACACAGTCTGCCATGTATATATCGGAAAGATGATGTTGTTTTAGAATAATATATAACTAATTCTATACAACATTTTTCCGCTTTAGCTGTAAAACTTGATGAAAGCGAACTATTAAATATATTTTGCCATGTAGAACTTAGAGTTTGATAAGTTGAAGAATTCTGGGTTTCGCCGTAATATGATGGGTCGCCATCATGAACTTTCCATAAAAAATATGGAGATAATATACTACTTCCATCTGTAATATCAATGTTACTTACCTTAGATGGAATAGACATAACTATATATAATATATATATATATTATTTACGCGTAGGCAAATGAAGATAAAGACTTAGTAAAAGGGTTTTCTTTAAAAGGTGTTAGTAAATCGGGATTTAGTTGTTCTAATAATAATTCAGCATCATTTGTTTTAAATTTATCTCTAGTTAATTGACATTCAAATTGTTTTGGTAATTTTTGATATACTTTATCAATCCCAACTTGATCTCTTGTCATATAATCTTTATCCATCTTCTTAACATCTACATTTAAGTCTCCGCCTCCAATCCATAATGATGTTGAGACCTTTGTTGGTTCTCTTCCTTGTAATGTAATTTCTTTTGTTGGATTCATATTTGAATTTAATGCTGATTGTCTTGACATATTTGAGGGTAAATATGTTCCAGCAATACCATTTCTATTTAATTCTATTGTTGTTTCTTTTAATCCAGTTCTCATTTTATCATATGGACCTTTTTCAGGTCTATTATGAACACTTGTAATATAACCATTATTAGCACTATCAATTGTAGTTTGTTTTACAGTTTTCTTAACTTTATCTTGTAATCCAATAGTTTCACCAGGAACAGTTGTTCCTACATTTGTTAAATGAGTTCTTTCACTTGTTACTTCTCTTTCATTTGGATACATTTCATACCCTAATTCATTGTAATCTAAATTACCTGGTTCGCCTTTCATATTTCTTGTTGTATCAGAACATAATTGCTGTTTGATAGATCTTCCTACCATTGGTCTTTTTTCATCACTTGCTACGCCATTTAATGGTGCAGCAGCCCCTAACAATGTTCTGTTTAAGTATTGTCTATTTGTATCAGGTAATATCTCGACTGGTCTTTGAGAAGGACCAGTTACTTCTGCTACCGTTACTAAATTTCTTGCTGGGGAATTTTTATAATCTCTATAGGGTCTATTTTTATCAATATTTGATTGAATTCCTCTTTTATTTATTTTTTCACCGCGAATAACTCTTCCTTCATATGATACTTTTTGATTATTAAGGGTTCTTAGAGTATCTATACTTCTAGAATTCGCAATAGCTTGATCAATATCTCTATTTAATTCACTCTTTGCATCTATTGGGATAACTTTTTCTTGTTCAAATGGCAATTCATTTGTCCTATGTGGGCCAGCAACATATCTCTCTTTATCTGATTGTGGTCCATTAAAATAATTTCCATATATATTTTCAGGAGCAGGTTGAAAAAAGTTTGGTGTTTCTTGCTTATTCTTTCTATTTATTGCTGAAAACCCACCCTGATGTCCTTCTAATGTTTTATTATCATTTAAATCTATTAATGGTGCAGATCTTCCTTTAAAGAATGGTTCAACTCCTATCCCTTGATCATTTATTAAAAAATCATCTTTTTTAACATATCCTTGTGTTGATTCGCTCCATATATATTCTGAATTATTACTTATTTCTCCTATATTTAAATTAGATAATCTATGTGTATTATTAATAGCTCTATTAATATCAATAACATTATTTGTATCATTTATCATGCCATCCATTTGTTTATCGGCCATGGTTTTTTCTTCTTTTAATGAATTACTTAAATTATTAACTTCATAAACTGATGTTTCTGATGGTATGTTTTTTAATACATTTTTATTAACTCTGGATGATGATTGTTCTTTTTTCTCTTCCTGGTTAGCTAAATATCCGGTTCCAATTATTCCTAATAATATTAATGCTTCCATCGTATATATAATATACTAATATAATATAAAAATTATTTAATATTTATCATATTCTTAATTTCTAATGGTAAATTTCTATGGTTAAATAAAGAAATCATATTATGTTCTTGAAAGTTTCCAATTAGTTTAAAATGATTTGTATTTTCGTATAATAATATAACTGTCATTGTATGTGGTTTATATATATTCATCGTATTATAAATTCCATTATTATTTAATATAATTAAATTAATATTTAGTATATTTATTAATAAATCCATTAATATATGATCCCCCCAAAATATATCTTCGCTACTTGTTATCATTTTTTTATATTCTGACATGGTTGTATTATATGGATCCCAATCTTCTTCTAATTCTCCTGAATCTTTTAATACTTTATATAATCCAATTATTTCTTCATATATCTCTTTACTTAATGATTTACTAATCATTTTTCTTAATAAAAGGCTAGTTGTTGGGACATAATTTTTATTATACATATCATGATTATTAAAAGATAGTGATATACAGTCAAATAAACAATTGCCATCATCACCACATTCTAATTGACCAAACTGTGAATTATTATTATTATAGCTAACTTGTTTATTTAAAATTTTAATTAGTTTTTGGGGTAATTTATGCCATCCTAATTCATTTAAATAATTATGCCAGTTATATTTTTTTATTAATATACTATTATTATACATTTTGTTATCTTGTAAAAATATATTATCAGATAAATAATTTATATTGTTAATCATTATTAACATATAATTATGTTTTATTTTTAAATTATGTACTTTAAAAAATTAATTAAATCCATTTAACATTTTACCTGTTACTGGACAAGGGACATGGTTATCTAAAGTGTTTAATACACTATTTTCACCTATACGGTTAAAAGGTTCTATGCAATTTTCTTGTGGATTTTTATATAATTGATACCATCGATTTATTCCCATACCTTTAATATTGAATGCTGGGTTGCTAAATCTTGTATTACCTTGTTCCATAAATCCGTCTTTCAAGTTAAGTATCTTAGAATTTTTAAAATCTCCCATATGATTTACTAAATCTTTAGTCGCTCTTTTATCTATATTTAATAATTTTGTATCTACATCAACTAATGGTTGAGTTCCATCTATGCCATTACCCATCCTTTGCAATCTAAAACTAGGGTCAACCGGATATACTTGTTTATTATGTTCAATTTGTGTATCTAATTCATATAATAATGGAAATTGTGATACTGCTTGTTGACTTACTTCTTGATATTTATGGTTCCTTAAAATTTCTTTTGATCTATCGCGCTTAACTTTAAAATCTATTGCTGACATTATATATATATATAATATAATATATTATAATTTATTTATACTTTGTCACAACGTTTCATATAATCTATATTTCTCATAATTTGTCTGCTAGGTAATCCTCCTCTGACCCATGTTTCATCTGAATTTTCAGGTATAATATGATTTGGATTTTGTACTTCTTCTCTTAATTTTTTAATCATTGGTGTATAGTAATGTGTGAGTAAAGATTTACCGGCCAATACATTACAAGGTCTTTGAGTGTCAGTTTTTTCTCCAGGTTTTAATACAGATTCTACATCTACATCATATAAACCTCTTACATATGGAGTGGTTAAAGTTAATCTAGTAAATAATTGATTTATATAATTCTTATTTGTCATATCTTCAAATCTTAAACTTGAATCTTTATCAATTAGACAACCGTTCTTTCCACCCCAATGACCACCATTAAAACTAATGGCTGGCTGACTAACCTGAATTTCTCTCGCTTTCGTTTGCCCACAATCATCTGGAATAAAATTAGATATATCATATATCCCTGGTTTCATTGATTGAACTGTTCTTAATTCTTTATAATATAAATCATTTTCAAGACTAGTTAAATTAAATAAATTAGGGTCAGTTGGTGCGGAAAATTCGCCTGAAGTAGTTACATTTATACTTGGTAATTTAATTGTTTCTGATGTCATTATATTTATTAAATATATTTTAATTTTAAAGATATATTAAAAAAAATTTAATTTAAAGATATTATCTTACACCCCCACCCTGTCCTTTTGAACCATTAAATCCATCCGCTGAATTTCTATTTAATCTATTATGTAAATTAGCAGCACATTGTATACCATTTCCTTCTTTACAAGTTGGTGGTGTCATGTAACACCATTTAGCAAATTCTGTTTGTTTATTCATAGGTTCTGTATTTGGCATTGTATAAAATTGTCTTTGACTATTTGATCTATTAAATAAATCATTTGAATCTCTATATAATCCAGTTTCTAGTTTATCATCAACCAATGATGCAACTCCCAAATTATTATATGTGGGAATAGCTTCAATATCTTCTTCAACTTCTGAAGTATTTGTTAATATATTCATCATAGGATTATCTACCGTTGGTGGTCTATATTTATCATTATTTATTTTGTCTATCATATTATCTAGTTCTATAATTGTCGTATCATTCATATTTGTATTCATTAATTCATCCATATTGTCTTCTTCTGATTGTTTTGTATTAGTTCTATATATGTATACTGTAACTACTAATACAATAAAAGGTAGACAGAAAATTTGTGTTTCTCTGTTATATAAGTACATTATTATACTATAGTAAATTGATAATCTAAGACAAGCATTCAATTTTCTACTTAAACTATAGGTTCTTAATGGAATTACTTCTAGTAAATATTTTTTATTAAATAATACAGATATATCATTATACCAAAAATCTGTTGTCATATATATATATTATTATATTATTTATTTATTTATTACTTTCACGTTTCTGTAATTTTTTTTGTAATCTTTCCTGTGTCTTATTTCTTGGCATACCTTGTGGCATACCTTGTGGCATACCTTGTGGCATAGAATTCATCATATTTCCTGCCATTTGTAATAATTGTGACATATCAGGCATCTCTTGTGTTTCATTTGTCTGTTCTTGCATTTTTTTCTGCATCTTATTTATTTCTGGATTTTTCATTAAATTATCAAACATTGGGTTGCCTTTAAAACCATCATATAATGTTTCAGCTTCTCCTGACAATGTTTCTTCACTTAGATTTCCACTTTTTATTTTTTCTTGAACTTTTTCATTTATAGTTGAAAATAAACCCATGATATTTCCAGAATTCATCATATTCCCTAATATATCTTCAGGGTTACCACTTTCTTCGGTTTCTCCCATAAGTGATTCAAAATCAATATCTTCTGCAATTTCCTTAGCTAACTGACCTATGCCTGTATTTGTAAATATTTCATCAAATCCTTCTGTATTTATTTCTGAATTATTTTCTTCATTATTTTTATTTATATCTTCTATACTATTCTTTAATTTTTTTATATTTTTAATATCTTTCAAATCTTTTATATTTTCTTTATTGATTTCATTTACTTCACCAGATAATAATTTTTGTAATTCATTGCTACTATTTAAATTAATATTTATAATACAAAATGTTTGTAAATATTTCCATATATTATTCTTAGCAACCATCGTTGTTTCTTCATTCACCCAAATATCTGAAAGAGATACCCCCTCTATAATTTCATTATTAAATACTGTTTCATCTTTATTTACAATTTTTTTTGTATTTGTATCTATATTTTTAATAAAATTATTAATTAGTTCACTATCTTCTATTTTATCTAGAACTTCCATTTCTAATATATTTTTATATTTATTCTGTATGATGTCTTCATTATTTGATACCATAATAATATCATTTATAAGTAATTTAAATACATCTAAAACTTTCTGATTTAACTCCATTATATATAAATATATATATAGTTTTTATTCTTTAAATGTCCGCGTATTAAACTCTACCACCCATTTGATTCCCACCCATTTGATTCCCACCCATACTTTCTCCACGCATCTCCATCAATCTAGCATATTCATCGTCCATTTCTTGTGCTTTTCCAGATTTTGTGCTTTCTTCAATTACTTTTTCAGTGTGTTTCATATCTGTATTTAAGTATTCATAATTATCTTGGTTAATATTTCCATTACTTGTTTCTTCTAACATTGAAAACCCTAAATCACACATACCCCCAATGCAAAATCCATCTAATTCATCATCTTCATTACTATCATTTGGTGGTCCACCTTGCCCTTGTTGTGGTTGCTGTTGCTGCATCTGTTGCTGCTGTTGCTGCATCTGTTGCTGTTGCTGCTGTTGCTGTTGCTGCCCCTGTTGCTGCCCCTGTTGCGGGTGAGACTTTTGATTTGTTTGAGAACTATCATTCCTATTTACTAATTCATTTTCCGGTTCATTGCTATTTTGTTTTAGTAAATAATCTATAAACTTAAATAATTCAACACCGGGTAAGACTTGTCCATCAACAACCATACAAGGTACACTCTGAATAATATTTGGATACGGATTAGTATCAATATCTACAACTGGAAACCTTAATATTTCTCTATTTTTATGTAATTTTACCAATAATTCATGACAATGTTCGCATCTTCTACTAATATAAATAGTTTCACTCATATAATCTATTTAATCATATTTATAAATTATTATATATATTTAAACATATAATTTGAAAATAATATAATAATTTATAATATATAATATACTAATGGCTGATATTGATAATAGCACATACCAAGATTTTCAAATAATTATAGATAAAAAAGATGTTAAACAAAATAAAAAAACATTGAAATTTGATATTAAAGGAAATAAAGAATATGGATTATCTAAATCTTTAATAAATGGCATCCGCAGAACTCTCTTAACTGATATTGATACAGTCGCAATTGATGTAAAAGACATTAATATCATTACTAATAATGGTAAATTACATAATGAATTTTTGAAAGACCGCATTTCATTAATACCATTATATATTAATCCAGAAACATATCATAGAAATTTACTATTTAAATTACATGTTAAAGTAACTGATACACAAGTTCTTAATATTACAGCAGATATGTTTGATATATATCCCCTTAAAGAAAAATATGAACTTATGATAGAAGAACAGGCAAATAAAGAAGTTCCTATTGAAGATAATATATACACTAAGATTGAAACAATGTCTACAGAGTTTTATGATATGGATAATCCAATTTCAAATGAAAAGAAAGCTAATATATTTAGACCCTTTATATTTAAGAATAATGATCCTAGTTATTATTTAATTACCGAATTAAGGAATACAAATTCTACCGAAGTTAATGAAGAAATTGAATTATATTGTTGTCCAACAATAGGTGTATCAAAAGATCATGCCAGATGGAATAATATTCCTTTAGCTGTATATACATTTAAGAAAGACCCCGAATTATTTGAAAAAGTCATGAATGAAAAAATGACTTTAGAAAAAGTTAAAAATAAAGAAGTATATATTGAAGAACACAAAATTAGTGAAGGTGAAAGATATTTTCATAAAGATAATCAGTTGGAACCATATTGGTATGATTTTAGTATTCAATCTAATCATATATACACTCCAAAAGAATTACTTTTACTTTCGATTGATAGATTAATGTATAAATTTAATAATATTGAAAAAAGGTTATTAGTTCTTAAAAATAAAGCAATGAAACCAAACGACGATGAAGAAGAAGATAATTCAATTGAAGATGGTTATAAATTTACTAAACTTAAAGTAGATAATACTTACAGTTTATTTATGGTAGATGAAAATGATACTGCAGGAAATATAATTCAATCTCATGCTGTTGATAAATTCATTACAGATACATCATATGTAACATTCTGTGGTTATAAAAAAGCACATCCTTTAATTAATGAAATAAATTTTAGTTTCTTAGTTTCTCCTTCAGATAATAATGAACAACAAAAGAAAATCTATATCATATCTTTCTTAATAAATGTTGTAAAAGACATAAATCAAATATTTAATAAAATTAAAGAAGAAGCTGAATTAAACATCTAAATTATACCATATTTCTTGCTAATATTATATTTAATTCTTTATTATCATTATAATTTTTTATTAATTTATTATATTCTTCATTTGCATATTTATTTATTTGTTCTGAATTATTACTTTTACGCGATTTTTCTATATTTTTAATATATATGTCCTTACTTTTATCTGATTTATTATTAAACCATGTTTCAAATTCCCCTCTTGTAATTACTCCATTATTTAAAAAATCTACACGATTTGCTTTATTCTCTAATTTATAAATATCCCACGCAGAGTGTTGTGGTTTTACTTTATTTTGAAAGTGTAATAATTCAACATTATCGATCATATTATTTTTATTATAATCTATAATATCAAATGCTTTATTTATTTTTTTTTCTTTTATATCTTTCTTATATTTAAGTGATTCTTTTGTCTGATTATCTTTAATATCATTAATAATAACAGATTTTTCTAAAAATGAATTTCTGCGAATACTATCTTGTAATATATCAAAATTTTTAATATAGTAATCTGAATTTATTTTATGTTTAAACCATTCATTACTATTTATACCAAATATTACTTCTTTATCAAACCCTTCATATGTATTTATTACACGATTAATAATAAAACCTATTAAAAAAATAAGAATATATATTGGTTTCATTGAGTATATTATATATATATATTTTATAAATCATCGCAATTATTTTTTAAGATTAATATGATAATATTTCAAATTATAACTAATATTCCCATGCATATCTTTCTCGCCAAGTATTAGTATTTTCATCAAATATTAAATGCTGTTGTTCATACATTGCCCGTTGTTGTTGCTCATATAATGCTTGCTGTCTCATTTGTTGTTCATACATTGCCCGTTGTTGTTGTTCATACATTGCCCGTTGTTGTTGTTCATACATTGCCCGTTGTTGTTGTTCATACATTGCCCGTTGTTGTTGTTCATACATTGCCCTTTGTTGTTGTTCATACATTGCCTGTTGTGGAGACATATGCATCATACTTTGCTGTTGATGCATCATACTTTGCTGTTGAGGCATCATACTTTGCTGTTGAGGCATCATACTTTGCTGTTGAGGCATCATACTTTGCTGTTGAGGCATCCTACTTTGCTGTTGAGGCATCATACTTTGCTGTTGAGGCATCATACTTTGCTGTTGAGGCATCCTACTTTGCTGTTCTTGAATTGGTTCTGGTTCTGGTTCTGGTAATGGTTCTTTTTCTAATAAAATATCAGGTATTTCTGGTTTTAATGGTTTACCTTTTGGAGATAATTTTTCAACTATTTCTTCTGGTGTTAATTTTTCTATTCTTTCTTTTCTTTCTTTTTTGAAAGTATACATTTTTTTCTTTCTTTGTTTTTTATTCATTTTAATTTCTGGCTCTTCTCGATTTTTACCTATTCCTTCACTTCTTATTTGTGATCTTAATCTTTGTGATGATGCTTCCATTATTTTCTTATCTTTAATTTCTTTTTCCTTTAAAAATAATTCGCGGTTTATTATTGAATTCATATCATTCATATATTTATTTACTGGATCATTTATATCATCTATTATATCTATTTCATACTGTCTATTATATACATCATTTCTAATATCATTTACCATGTCAGATGGATTATTATCTTCGGTGAAAAATTCAAATTGTGCTAATAAATATGCCTTTTCTATATCTTCAATAATTTCTTTAGTAGGCATGGCCCATCTATAAGAAACTTGTTCCCGTGGATATGTAAATTCTTTGACAAATTCCCCGCTATTAACAATTGGGGCTTCCATACCTTTTACTTTTTTAAATCTAAACTTAACTGGTTGTTTATTAGAGTTTAATTTATTTACAGATCCCCACCAATGGATATTACATAATTCTTCTTTTTTATCTACTTTTTTTTTATCACAATTAATTAAAGCGACTCCCTCTTTACCAATACCATAGTGATACTTTACTTCATATGTATTGTGTTGTCTTTTAATTATATTACTATATGTAATATGTCCATATCCATGCTCGTTATGTGTATAATGCATATTCCAAGGAATATAGTATTTATATAATACGTCTATGTTATCTATTTTCATCTTTTTTAATCCTGGATCTACTGTACTAAAACCATCTATACCTAAACCATCTAAGAATTCTTTTCTTTTTAATAAAATATCTTCTAGATAACTATAACCATCTTCTAATTCTTCATATCTCATATCTTTGGCTACATATACATTTTCTTTCCCAGGTTCATCTAAATGAGTCCCCCTACGTTTCCAATCACCGCCAATATATTTCATATATATTTAATAATATATTAATAATATTTTAAAACAAAAGTTAATCTCTTACAATCTAATGTAGCAATGTATTCTAATATTTTTTGATTATTAATTTTTTCCGCTGTTTTTAGGTAATGTCCATGTAGTTCATATACGAGTGGTTTTAATTGAAATGGGATATCGTTAGTTTCTAACTCATTTGTAATATGATTCTTTGTATAAGAACTATATAATTCTGATACAAATGTATTATATTTATTTTCATAATTAGTAAATAATTCCATATATTCTGGAAAATAAGTTACATATTCATTTAATTTATTTTCCTTTTTAAGGTGAATATAATTATATAGAGGATTAATATTATTAATTTTTAATTCTTTAACATAATTAAACGCTGGATTAATATAATTCATCCGTTTTCCATTATATTTTATTGTTAATCCTTTCCAACTAAAATTAGTATTATTTTTAGCCATTTCTAAATATTCTAAAATATTATTTGTTGGATAATTTATTTGAACCTGATAACCATTATAACTTGTTTCATCTGTAATAGGTTGTAATTCTACTATTTGTAGTGTATCTAAATCGTATTCTTCAACAAGTATTAACATATTTTCATTAACATGTGATATATTACGGTTTTCTGCATGTATCATTATAAATGAATAACAATGTCTTTTATTTAATCTATTATAATCAATTCCATCTGCATATCTAGAAGCACATTCTTTAAACATGGTTTTAAATGATTTTTTATTATTCCATTTATTGTTGCAACCTATTTCTGAACGCGTTGACAATAACCACTCTCCGTTATGGTAAAATAGATTAACCATTGTCCCATCATGTAATTCCTGAATAATTAGCATTACATTTTCTTGTAATTCATTATTTATTTCTTCCAGATTAATATAATTTTTAGCTTTTGCCGGTGGAATACATACTAATTTATTTGTATTATTATCTATAATTGCTCCTCTGCAGTATCTTTCAAAGCTATCTGTATTTACTGACTTTTCATATGGATATTTTATTAAAGTAAGGTTGTATTTATTAATATTTTTAACATGGATTCCATTTGTTTTTAGAGTTTCTTTATAATTATTATCGTTATTAATAAATGTTTGTAGTTCCATACCTGTTATTTTCAATATATATATATATATATTCTTAATTTTAAGTATGTATTATTATATTTAATATATAATATAATATAATGGAGGAGTTATATAATGAAGGGTCAGATGAAGGTATAGAAAAATTAATTAAAGATAACATGTATATTGGGCCTTATGAAGAAGATAATGAATTTATATTATTTATAAATAATAAGGAAATTGTAACAACTATAAAAGATATAAATAATGAAATTGGTAATATCTTTTTTACAGATGAAGATATAATACTAGATATTAATGTAGATGGATTTATAAAATTAAAAACAAATGATTATGAAATTATTGAAATATATAAAGTAAAATCTATTCCAATTGAAAAATTACCAGAAGTTTCTGATATATTATTAACTAAAGATGTATATCCAAAATTAAAGATTGAAGTTACTGAAATTGATAAACAAAAATATCATTATAGTAAGGTTGAAAAGAAAGAAAGTTTAATTTCATCTATTATTGCTTCATTAGATATATATGATAATTATTTATTAATCAAAAAGATATCTTTAATGGCAGATAATTTTGTAAATATGATAGAAGATATACCTCAAGATGATATTAAGAATTTATATAATAGCCATTTTAATAAAATACATAATTTCATTAAAAACGAAGAATTACCTCACTGGTTACATCCTATATCTAATAATAAATTAAAGATATATGTTGATGAAACCGAACCACTTGATGAAGGTAATACTTATTTTAGTAAATATTTTGAAAAAGAAATGTTAGATTTTAAAACGAATGAAGATAACTCTAATAATTATTTAGATACAATGAAATTATACTATGATATAAATAATTATCCATTGCAAAATATAGATATAAATGATGGATATCATCTAATAAATTATACTGGTAGTTATTTTAGATCATGTATAGTGAATGAATGTAATTATTATTCAGATACATATTCTATAGATTATAGAAAAAATAATGAAAATTTATTATTCCCTTATCTAATTGATAATAATTATGAAAGAACTATTATTGGTGATACTTCTGGGATAAATTTAAATGGATTTTTATTATTTTCTGAAAATGAACCTATTAAATTACCATTTGAACTATTTACTGATACTATAAGTCTTAAAGAAAAATCAATGATGATAGAAAACTTTTATAGTAATTATACAATTAAAGATAAATTTACAGATATTATTAATAATAATCTATATTCTGAGGTAATTACTGGCGATAGTTACGATTATGATTCAAATAAATCATATGGATTTAGAATCCCTGAAACTATATATTCTTCAGAAGTATTACAAGATATCTTATATAACTATATTCCTAACCATAATAAAATAATTAATAATTATCCAAATAATTATTTATATAATTATATATTTAACTATAGTGATATAGAAAAAATATTTATTAAATATGATATTAAAGTTAAAGATATTAATAAAAATGATAAAATTAATTTTAACAATATAATTCAAGAAAATATTAAAAACTATAAAAATATATATAAAGGTCTTTATAAAGAAAAAGTAGAAATAGAAGTTAAGGAAAAACAAACTATTGATGTTTTAAAGAAAATAGTCTTATTAAAAGATTATATATATTCTGAACTAAATGAAAATATTAGATTATTTTATTTGAAGAAATTTATTGAACAATTTACTAGATTACCAAATGAATTAACAGAAGATAAGAGATGGTTATATAATAAATATAATGATGATAAATTATTATGCAAACATCATGTTATTTCATCTAAAATAATTGACGATGATACTGCTTATACTACTCTAATAGATGAATATGGTGATGCCCCCGTTGATGGTAATATATATTGTAAAGTTTGTCATGAATATCTTGCTCCAGAAGATTTTTCTTTATTTGAAGGTTTTGAAGATGATAAACCAATTATCAAAGAATCATTACAAGAAGGTAAAGAAACTGTATCTAAATTGGACCCCGAATCAATTGATGGAAAAAATTATGAAATTATTAAAGTATTTGGTAATTCTTTAGGTGTTAAATTAATTGATTATGATATATTAGAGATATTAAATATATATAACAATGGTTTTGGATTACCCTTATTTTATAAGAGATATAATGTAAATGGCGAAAGTGCAGTTAAATCAATTGGCAAATTATATGGTATGAATACAAAAGATTTTAATATATTCTTTAATAATACCAATAAAGTATTATTATTATATGTTGCAATTATTATTTATGTTCAAACAGCTACACCATCATATAATTCAAGGGGTAAAATAGAATTATTAAATTTAGATGATGATAAATTTAAGAAGAATCCAGAATCTATTATTAAAGATCGTATTGTAAATAGTATCTTATCTACTATTCGAAGAATGGAGAGCAAGTTTTCAGAAGATATTATGTGGCAACAAGTAAAAATTTTTTATCAATTTCAAAGTACAAAAATATTAAACCCTGATGAACAGATAAAAAATACTATTAAATATTTACTTCAATATAGATTATTTCCACAAATATTTGATAGAATAAACAAATATCAGGAATATAATGGTATTACTAAAGACCTAAAATTAAAAGAATATTGGACAGTTTATAGACCATTATATACAAATGATACAATTGAGAAAATAAATAAAGTTATAAATGATTCAGTAAAAACAAATAGTGTCCATATGATTAAAAATACAGGGACTTCATATGATTTAGAGAATGTAACAATGATTCAATCTATGAAAGATTATATTAAAACATACAAATATCAAGAATTAAAGATCAAAAATATAGATATATTAAATAATATATCGTTTTATCGTTTATATGAATATTTAGAAATGCTATATGGTGAACAACCCGATAATTTATACATGAATTTACTTATTAATAGATTAATTGAAACAAGTGAAAATAAAAATTATATAGAAAAATTATTAAAAGATAATGGATGGGACAAAGGATTTTCTAATAGTAAGATTTCCTTTCATAAATTAAGAAATATCCTAAATATAGATGGCTATTGTAAAAAAGAAGATATTGATTGTATTAGGGCACTTGTTGTATTTAAACATATATCATTAAATAATAGTGATTTATCTTTCATTAATACATTAGATAAAAGAATATATAAATATAATCCATATAATGCTTATCCTACTAATAAATGGGAAGATGTTGTTAAGACTATAAATGAATATGAAGAAGAATGTATAAATGATCCTGAAAAAGACAACGATAAAGATTGCATAATTGAAACTAATATTAGAAACTTTTTTAATAATTTTTGTTATGATGTAACTGGTAAATTAATTAAAAAACCAAAATCAGAAATAAGATATAGATCTATATATATTGATGTAGATACAACATATAATCCATGTAATATGAATAAATTAGACATAGAAGCGAATAATGAAAATTTTAAAGAAGTTATAAATATATATCATACTCAGAATATTATAAAGGGAATTTATTATAAAAAACCAAAAACATTTAATTATTTCACAATTGAAGATATTAAAGAAGCCAATAAAAAAGAAATTACAGAAAAAAGGATAATATATGGACTTTATAATTATTCACCAAGTTGTATAATATCATCTGGTAATTGTATATTAGAATCAGAAAATACAAAACATATGTCAGAATTATATAACCTTGTTGAAAACTATGTATCTGAATCAGAATTAATAGATGAAATTCCTGAAGAAGATAAGAAAAAATTTACAAAAGAATACTATAAAATATTATCAGATATTAATAATAAATCTGAATTATTATTAAGAGAATTAATAGAACATATTAAAACTAATGATTCTATACCAAGGGATTTAAAAAATAGAATTAGTAATCAAAATCTATTTAATTCGCTTAGAAATGTTATAAATAATAATGAAAATGAAAATTACTCATTAAATACACAATTACTATATAATTATATTAGAAATATTGTTATAACTATGTCTAGAATTAAAAATAATGATAATATCCCTAATAATTTCCATAGCCATATTTCAGAACATTGGAAATTATCAGATTATAATAAAGATAAATTAAAAGAATTTATTGAAAGCAAGGAATTCTTATTACATAACCAAGTATTTAATCCTACTAGCAATAAGTATAAAGGGTTTTATAATTATTTAGGAACAGGTCAAGCTCAATATTTTAAAGATATCTTCGATTTAATATTACCATATACTCAAAATATTGGTGTATTAATAGGTTCAACACAACAGAACTTCGTAATTATGAAATATATATTTATATTAATATTATACAAATTTACTATATATTTAGATGAATTAAGTGAAGAAGAAGATGGTCCAGATTATTTAGATGATGATACAGAAGAAAAACATAAGAATGTATCTATATTTTATTTTGATATGATACTTAACATTATAGAAGAATATAATGATCCAATGTGGTTTATTAGTATTAATAATAAAGGTATACTTCAAGAAAAATTAAGAGCTCAATCCGAGAGAGAAAAGCAATCTCTAATTAATAAGTTAGAATTAATGGATAAAGATCAGAGATTTGCTAATATACAATTACAAAATGTTGGAGATGGTCATTGGTATCAAGATGCTGCAAAAGAAAATGCAGAATTAGTTGAAGGTGCTGAATGGGAAATTATGAATAGAGATGAAAGACAAGAAGCCTTTGCTGGTATTTTAGAAGAAAATCCATTGGAAGAAGGTATAGATGAATCTGGTTTTATAAATGATTTTAGAAGACATGTGGAAGAAGATGATGTTTCCGTTGGTTATGGAAGAGACGAAGATTTTGAATCGGAAGGTGGTGATGACGATGAAGAACAATTAGATGGACCTGATTATGATTAAATTTTTATAAATATATTTAATATATTAAATGTTAGATGATATTAGATATATATCTTTATTTTTAATAATACTTGTTATTATTAATTTTAATTACATTGAAGGGTTTACAGATGAAAGTTATATTAAATATAATGGTATTGCAGGATATACTCCAAGATTAAAACATGATTATGATATGGATAAATTAAATAAACCATTATATCCATATTTATTAGGTAGTATAAAAGATTATCATAGAATCGGTGAATTGGTTGAACCAAAAATCAAATATCAAAAACACATTATAGACAACAAAGATATGTTATATAGACCATATATTACTCCTGTTGTTACAGACAATGATTTTTTTTATAAACATTATAAAAATCATATTGCTTATGATTTAGGGAATAAAAACTGGAAATTACAAATTGATTCCATTAATTAAATATAATATATATTATATGAAATATATTCGATTTATACTTTTATCTATTATAGTTTTAGTAATTATATGTTCAAATATTAGTGAACCATATACACTTAATTTTTCAACAAGTCTAAATTCCAAGGGCATACCTCATACACAAAAAATTTATAATGAATATACAAATGATATGGATTTTGAAAGTATATTTAATATAGATGAAATTAATAGAGAAAGAATGTTATGGTCTTTTAGTGATCCATTTTTATATACGACATGTTCTAACATTGATGGTGAAGAAAATGGTGTTAGATTTCCCTGCGAAGATTATAATATGATATATAACGAAGATTTATTAACACAAACAAGGTTAGCAACGCATAACGAATTTGGTAGAGATATATGCTGTTTACCTAAATAATTATAACTTCTTTAATAATGCTTCAAAAAATTTACGATTATTCTTTCTATTGCTAGGTTTTAAGAATATATAATATTCTTTTGGATTAATATATATTGTGAATTTATTATTTTTTTGAATGCCTATATTATCATCTCCTATATATGATATTCGTCTTATATATTCTAATTCTAATGTATCTTTTCTAATGCATAATATTGTATCTCTAAGATATAATTCATCTTTGTTTAATAAATTATAGTCTTGAACTTGATCTCTAATATTTTTTTTTAAGAAATATAATAACGTGCTTTTTTTATCAGCAGATATATTTATGATATTCTTTAATATGTCAACCTCCATATATATTTATAGATTATATATATATCTATAAATATTATATATATATGACAAAATCTTATATTACAGATATAAATACTATTCGTAAAGAATTAATTGGATTTGAGGAAATAGAACTCCCCCATATTTTTAAAGAAGATGTTTTAATTAAATATATTACAGCTATCGATAATGAAGAAGTATTTTCTAAAGGAGGTAAATTTGTTAGATTAGGAAATGAAAAGATATTTTTAAGAAATGGTCCTCATAGTTGGTATGTACCAATTAAAATCAGAGATGATGATAGTAATGTTATATATGAATCTAAATTTTTTATAAAAGTAGAAAAGAAAAAAGAAAATGAAGAAGCTGAAAAATTAAAAAAAATTATTAAAGCACAACAAGATGTTATTAATAAGATGACAAAAAATATTGAAAACCTGAATAAAGATTATAATAAAATAAAGATAACTAATAAAAAATATGAAGAAATATTTAAAAAACTTAAATCTTAAATTTTTAAATATAGTTAAAGTATGAATAATGAAGAAATTATATTAAATACTCAAAAACTTGATATTTATAAATATGTTAATCTTAGTGAAATAAGGAAATTACTGATATCTTACCCACAATTATGTATATTATTTGAGCTTTTATGTATACATATAAATACTATTATTAATATTAATTATAATGATAATAGGTTAAACAAGTCTTTACCTTGAGAATGTTTCTTGAATATCACTTTTATTAACTAATAATAAAGCAAATATAGCAAAAAATAAACCTATACCATGATATATATCTATCTTTTCTTCAAATAATGTTACAGCTATTATAGTTATTATTATTATGCTTAAAATATCCCATATAGCATTTGTTACTGCCATACTACCTAAATTGAATATATTAAATAGTATATATCCTAATACACCAAACCCTATTATACCTGGTATTAATAATATTTTATCATTATTCATTGCTGCATATTTAATCATAGTTATTGAAGAAACTTCAACTATTATTAATATTATTAGTAATATCCAATAAGTATTATTTAATCCTTCCATATATATATATAAAATATATTAATTAATCCATGGCCATTGAAATTTCATAAAATTATCATTAGATTCATTCCTTCTCATAATTTCTTTTTCTTTTTTTATTCCTGTATCTGATTTAATAACTGGTTTTAATTTAGGACTTAACTTGGGGCTTAAATCTGAATCATGAGTTTTACATTTTTTCATTAATTCATAAAAAAAATACATTTTTTTATATATATTACGAACATTTTAATTAATTATGTTTAAAATTATCACAATATTTACAATTTATCATTATCAGAAATACATAAAACCATATTACGTTTTAATGTTGATATATCATTAGTTAATATTTTAATATTATCTTTCATATTAAAAATTTCTCTTTTATATTCATGAAATTCTACATATTCTTTATTACTCTTAATGTATCTATCATTATCTTTATTATTTTTTATATTATTTATATCCATAGAAATATTAAATATATCTGTTTTAATTGTTTTATTTACTTCTTTCTTAAATTTTCTTAATTCTTGTTTGATTTTTAAGATATCTTCTGTAATTACATAATTATCATTATAATATTCAATATCTTCTGGTTTATATCCTGCATATGATAGTAAATTATTACATACATTTTTTAATATTGTTACTGGAATATCAATTATATTAATATCTATCATTAAAATAATGCTAAATACTAATATAATATTTAGTGTTATTGAAGCATTAAAATATTTTTCTATATATTTAATATCATTCAATTCATTCAATTCATTTAGTAAAATAGTTCTATTCAGTTGTATATGCTCTGAACCTGGAGCACGCACCAAAATATTGTCAACATGTTCAATGTATTTCTTAATATACGGGATAATTCCCTCTTCTTCATGTCGCTTAAAGTCCACCCCCTGGGTCTCGAGAGTCTCTACACAACATTGTATGTTCTCACACCAATGATATAGATTATCATTATTGTTAGGTCGGGGAGATAAAGATTCTAAATATTCTATTAAACTTGTCAACATTTTGTTTATTAATTATTATTAATTTTAATTTAAATTTTCAAATTTATTATTTAACTTCTTTATTTTTTATGATATTAAATATTTTATACTTATTAATATCTTCTTTTTTCTTTATTTCTATTGTTAGTAAAGATTTCCCGACAACCCATATTTTCTCTTTATTATTATTTGTTTCTAATTTTTTCATATTACTATAATATTATTTATTTATTATTTTTAATCAAATTTATTATGTGTAAAATTATCAATTGTTTCTTCTATTAGTTTAGTTAGTATTAATATATCTTCTGAATTTAATCCATGTTTTTTAGATACAATATAAGTATTTGTCATTATCTCTGCTTTCATTGTTAAATATTTTATTTTGGTATCAATAGTATCTTGTGGATTTAGTTTTTCATTATATAAATCTTTAATACATACTAAATCTGATACTATTATATCAGATGTATACCAATCCCAATCATTATCCTTTGTTTTTTTCCATACTAAATATCTACTATCTGAATTATCTAATGAAAGATTAAAAGATTTATGATATACCTTTTTGTCTTTTGAAATATATATTTCACTATGGTTTATTAGTTCTCCATTATTTAAATCTTGGATTGGAGTATCTTCTACACCTGTTATAATATTTGTATTTTTATATACAACATTTCCATTACTTCTTGAGAAACTACAAAAATCATTATTTTGCATTAATATTGACATATATTATTTTTAGGTTTATTATTTTAAGTTATTATTTTCAAATTCCAAGATATCTTTAAAAAATTTGAAAAGTCTTATTATTTTTTTGGCATTAACTAAATAACCCACTCATTCTACAACTTTAAAACTTTCTCTAACTTTCTAAGCAAAAGCAAAAGCAAAAGCAAAAGAACAATGGGTGGTGCATTCTCTGCTCCGACGAACAACCTCATCGAAGAGGCCAAGCTATTCTATGGCAACAAGAGACTCGCATATGCTGTCGAACTCTGGGAGAAGGGTGAAAATAACACAATTGTCCTATCAGATGGAACTAATGCTCCTGGAACTCTTCCTATGAAGGGTGAGAAGTTTGGTAAGACTGTCTTTCAGAATGATCTTCAGGAATCTCTCCCAATTGATTCCACGATGAAGATCAAGACACCCGAAGATGGAGGCACTCTTATCTACGAAACTACTGGGGATCTAGCTTGTAAGGCATTCATGCCTGCTGGTTTCCGTGGTGGTCCGACACCCAACACGATGAATCCATACCGAACTGATATGGGTAATCCTACTGGTGAAACTCCTCAGAACTGTGCTACTTCTTGGGGCCATATTGTTGTAATCCCAGTCAACCATAAGATCTACAATGCTATTACTCTTACAGAGGAACATCTTCCTCTTCTTGCTGAGATGGACCGTGTTGGTAAGGTTGCTCTGAAGGCGATTTCTGAAGGTGGTGTAGATATGGTTGGTTCTCTGCGATGGGCTATGGCTCAGGATTCGACGATTAAAATGAATGATGGTCGTTCTGTCTCTTCTAAGCTTCAGAATACAGAGTTTGTAGATGATGAAGCATTCCTAAAGTGTCAGTCTGAGGGTGTTGATTCTGTTCAGGATATGGTCAGGGATACAACCGAATCAACCTTTCATGTTGGACGAGCTGCTTCTGTTGGATATCTACACCTTCATGTCCGCCCAACTTGCTTTGACCTAATTTCCAAGATTGGTATGGATGAACAGGCTAGTGAGAAGGGGTATATCAAGCAGACACTTCTTGATGATGTTGTAAGCTTTGTTAATTCTGATGAATATGCTACGATTAAGGCCCAGAGTGAAATGCTAGAGTGTGAATCTGAGCCTGAGCCTGAGGGAGATGATAGCGATGACGATGATGGAAGTGCTCTTGTTCGACAGGCTTCTCATCGTCGTTCTGGTGGTGGCCTTTCTCGACAGGGTTCTCGCCGTGATTAGATTAGCGAATAGGGTGTAAATGTTAAATATGTGTGTGTGTAATAAATTTGAAAAAAATGTATAATAATTTTTTATTTAAAATAATATTATAATGGGTAAACCACGTGGAGGGTTTAAGGTTAATAGTAACCGGAAAAAACCAGTTAAAAAAGAAGAAGTAAAACATGTTGATGGTCGTATTGTTGGACAGATCTTTCCTAGCAAAGAATATGTTATTGGTTCCGAATCTATGTTAATTAAAAATAGAGATATTAATCAACCTTCTCCATTGCAAGCTAAAGAAGATAAACTAAATAATTTATTAAAAACTGAATTGAAAAAATTTAATAAATACAAGGATTCCCCTATGTGGGGTAATGAATCTCCTTATAGTCTTATAAATGTTCTACCTCAAAAAAAAAAATGATTTAAAAATACTAATATACTATAATATAAATATAATGCCTAGCGTACACTTTATATCTAATAATATTTTTTATCGCCCAATCCTAGAATATGTTTATGAACTCGGAAAAGATACTATACAAGATTTTTTTTATGTTGACGAACTAAATATTAGAACATATCATTATAGAAATAAAAGTGCTCTTCAGGAAAAAGAAAAGGTTTTGATGCCTGGAGAATTAGAAATACAAATATCGTTTGAAGGAGATATAATACATTGTAAGCATGAAATTATGCGAGACCATAATAATAATATAGAAAAATTAATGCAGGTGAATGACTGTTGTGGTGGCCCAAAGGGTGAAATTATATTCGCCAAAATAACATTATCCAGTAATACTAATAAAGATATCCTAGTTAAATTTGTAGATAAAGCTAGAGAGATTGTTAGAGAAAGGTTGAAAAAAACTAAAATTAAATCTATTGATGAAATACGTGTTTATTATTATAAAGATTATTGGTATCTTTTTTCAAAGATACCTAAAAGACCAATTGATACTTTATATCTAAAAGAAAATGAATTGAAAAATATAGTAAAATCAATTACTGATTTTTTTTCACCAGAAACTAGAAAAGATTATATATCCTATGGCATTCCTTATAAAAATGTTACATTTTTATATGGTGTCCCAGGTTCTGGTAAAACAAGTACAATAAATACAATTGCTTCATATTTTTCGTGCGATATATTTATGTTACCATTATCTTCTGATATGGATGATTCGTGTTTAGTTGATGCTTTCTCTAATGTAGAAAATGAATGTAGAGATTCTGAAAGAGAAAATGAAAGAAAGATTATTGTAATTGAAGATATAGATTGTATATTTAATGAAAGAAAAAAGGGCGATTCAAATAAAAATGGTATAACTCTTCAAGGGTTATTGAATTGTATGGATGGTTTTACATGTATTGAGGGAGCATTATTATTTATTACCGCTAATAAACCTGAAACTTTGGATGAAGCTGTAATAAGGTCTTGTCGTGTAGATTATAAATTAGAATTAACTAATGCAGATGAATTTCAAACTAAATGTATGTTTGATAGATTTTTACCACACCAACCTTATAATTATCAGAAATTTTATAATTGTATATCTCATAAAAAATATACTACAGCTATGTTACAAGAGTTTTTCTTCTTTAATAGAAAATGTTTAAATATATTAGATAAAATGAGTGAACTTCATAGTATTATAGATAAAAATAATCCAGATAAGTTAAGTAGTGATGAAGATGAAAAAATGAACGGACATTATATGTAAATAAAATAATTGTATAATTAATTATGTTTTATAATTTATATCAATTATGGCAAGTATATAGAATTATATTACACTTACATGGTTTTTATGTTGCATACTCATTCTTATGTTGGTCTATGGGATATACATATACAACATTATGTTGTTTTGTTTCATTTTTTTATATTAATGAACCAGTTAAACAAATTGAAGATAAAAAAAATAATTTAGATAGTATAGATTAATGGGCAATTTATTTTTGAATTATTAGAAAATACAAATTTAGGTATTAAAGTAATTAATAAATTTTATTATTGGTCAAGTTTTAAAAAATCTTATCCTGATAGTTTTATTAATATTTTAGGAGATAAACTTGGAGCTTCTTTAGGTTGGTTAACGGCTTTTTATTTAGATTATTTAGGTCATAAATATAAATGGTATGATCCACATCTTATAAAAAACTAGGTTTACTATTTAAATTAGCTTGTTCTCCAATACCTGGTCCAGGTTGTCTACCATAAAATGGTTGTCTTTTAATTTCAAATGATTTATCATTATTTATAATTAATACTTGAATTTGTCTGTATTTATTATCGCCACACATATCATGTTTACCAAATGCTCTAGACATACCAACATCAATCCTCCATAATCTATTATTATACCTAGAATTTAAAAATCTATCATGCATATATTGTGGTGTATGTGCTATAACCATTCCTTTAATTGGCATTAATTTTTTATTTCTTTTATTGAGAATATTCATTAAATGATCAAACCCTTTTTCAGTATTTTCATCTTCATTATCTTCTTCGGCGTATAACCTACACCAGAATGGCGATAAATCGTCATCTTGTCTAAATATATGATCAAATATAACTTCTTCTCTTTCATTTGTTTGTTTTAATAACCATTTTTGAACTAATGTATTTATTTCTTCTATTGTTAGTTTTTGTGCTAAAGCATGACTAAATCCTCCATGGACAAAGAGCCAAGAACCAACTATAATTATACTTTTTTTATAGTTTGCATAATATTGTGCTATTGAACCACCCCTCTCAAATGCTTTTGCTCTATGGTAATAACCCAATGGTAATCCATCTTTTGTTAATTTACTTGTTCTATCTTTTTCTGGAACAAATTCTAAAAATTCTTTAGGAGATACATATCTGTAATCTCTATCAACATTCATTAATTCATGATTGCCTAATAATGTTAATACTCTCCCACCTTCCTTTCTAGCCTGATCATCTAATAGTTTAAATAATTTAATAATTACCATATTATTACCTTCATCTTCTTCTACATCATCTAGATCTTCAATACAATCATTATTCCATTTATCTGGTCTACACCGATCTATTTGATCACCAGTTTGAACGACCCATGTATTTTTTCCAGTCCATTTTATATTATTTAAATTAAAATTATAAGGATGAATATCTTTATCAATTACACCTGCTAATTTTAAAGTTATTAAAGTAACTTTTAAATCCCCGTGGACATCTCCAATTGCTACTAACCTGCTTGTTGGGGGGTATATACCTATTTTATCATATTGAGGCATTTTTTTATTTAATTCACTATTTATTTTTGCTTGACCTTCATATTGTTTATTTTTTAATTCATGATCTATTTTAGCATTTGTTTTTTCTTTTACCGTTGTTGGATCAGACATCCGTCTATCTCTCACATGTTTTACATTTGATTGTGGTATATTTGTTCTTTTTGCATTGACTGGGTTTGTTGTAGACATTCTTCGTTGTCTATTTTTTTGATTTTGTATAGATACCGTCTTGTGGTCTTTTTCTTTTTTTTTTGATTGTAAAAAGTTTTTAACCAATGATATCGCTTCATTGCGTCCAATAGACTTTTTTAAATCACATATTTTATATTTTTTTATGATCTGAATAAGTTGTTCATTTGTTAATTTATCTATGTCTTCTTCTTTCATAATATTATATATATACTTTATTATTTCTTTATGTTTTAAACATATTTATTTATTATAGTTATTACAGTTAAATTTTTTCATATCATAAAATACTCCATCTAATCCATTTAATAAATCTTTTCTATTAACACCCATATTTAATTGGAATCCTTCTATTAAATTACCATTTTCTACATACAATGGTGAAATTACACCATCATCTCCAACTCTATCCGTGTATGGAAATCTTTCATCAGGTAAATTACTACATTTCATACACATTTCTCCATCACAGCCATCTTTAGAAAATATATATGGATATTTATAAGCTGGGTTTTTACATGAAGATATCGGTGTCTGATTATTTGTTTTCCATCCATTTCCACCAACTGTAGGGCCTACAAAATCTCTCCATGTGCGACCTGTATCTCTTTTTCCTGAATCTGGACCATCTTTATAATATGGACCTTCTACTACTCTTTCACCTTCATATTGATCTGCCGGTAATCCATTATTTATTATTTCATCTATTGGTTTATAATATTTTTCCCATATTTCATTTGGATAATTACTACAAACTATACATGCTTCATCACTATTATTACAACATCCTATATTATTTCCGACACTTTTAACATAATTATAATTATTTATATTTATACAAGTTGCTGCTGGTCCATCATTATAAGTTGTCCCACCACTAATACCATATATAAAATCTTTCCAACATTGACCTCCCGACTTTCCAGTATTAGGTTCACCTTTATAATATGTACCGTCTGTATCTGTTACATATATTTCACCAGTTCCGCCAGTTCCGCCATTTCCACCAGTTCCGCCATTTCCACCAGTTCCGCCATTTCCACCAGTTCCGCCATTTCCACCAGTTCCTCCGCTACCACTATCTTCTAAAACACACTCATCGTTTGTACATATATATCCTTCATTGCATTCTGAATTAGATG
>Ga0233412_10000217_pt1 | contig 34247 bp, 38 predicted proteins | sample Na_anoxic_4_MG_FD_180667 | JGI IMG/M metagenome (GOLD analysis project Ga0233412, IMG submission 180667) | Seawater microbial communities from Saanich Inlet, British Columbia, Canada - Na_anoxic_4_MG | ecosystem: Environmental > Aquatic > Marine > Inlet | place: Canada: British Columbia... | reverse complement strand
TTTTTTTTCTCCGAAAGTTTTTTCAGAAATTCAAAAATGGACAAAAAAAATGTCCAATTTTCCATTGGGGAAATACTTTTGTAAAAAACGAAAATTTTGTGACTGAAAAAATTCTTATGCTCTCGCGTCGAAAAAAAGTTTTTCAAAAACGTGAGCATAATTTTTAAAGTGCGTTATAATTATTCGAAGAAAAAGGTTTAGGCATTTTTTATGTCCTATATTTATGATGACAAATTTTGACAAAAAAATGCCAAAAAATGCCGAAATATTTTACTGTAACATTTGTGACTTTAAATGTAGTAAAAAAAGTAACTATACTAAACATACGTTGACATCTAAACATATTAAAAATGATAAAATGATGACAAATTATGACAATAAAATGCCAAAAAATGCCGCATCATTTATTTGCGATTGTGGTAAAATATATTTACATAGACAAGGGTTATGGTATCATAAGAAAAAAAAATGTAATTTAACTAAGGAAAATATAAATAACGATATCTTTAATAACGATATCTCTAATAACGATATCTCTAATAACGATAATTTTAAAATCGATAAAGAATTTGTTATGACTGTATTGAAACAAAATAATGAATTACAAAGGCAAGTATTAGAAACACAAACCCAAGTAATGGAATTACTTAAAAACGGGACTCATAACACAACCAATAATAATAAAACATTCAATTTGAATTTCTTCTTAAACGAAACCTGTAAAAATGCCATGAATATTATGGATTTTGTCAATTCCCTACAGTTACAGTTAAGTGATTTGGAAAAAATGGGTGAAATCGGCTACGTGAATGGTGTGTCCAATATCATCATTAAAAATTTGAAAGATATGGATGTGACTGAGCGTCCAGTCCACTGTACAGATATGAAACGCGAAGTACTTTATGTGAAGGACGAAGATAAATGGGATAAGGAAACGAATGAAAAACCGAAAATTCGAAAAGCGATTAAATATGTCGCGCGTAAAAATGCGCGGCTATTACAAGAATTTAAGGAGAAACATCCGGACTGTAATAATTCGGATTCCAGATACTCAGATACTTATAATAAGTTAATGATTGAAGCGATGGGAGGAAAAGGATATGACGATAAAGAGCAAGAAGGTAAAATTATAAAACGTTTATCAAAGGAAATGACAATTGATAATAATTAAAATTGTAAAAGAATAATTATTATCTTTATGATATCGGAGTAATTCAAGTATGGTCGTAAGGATACGAAAATTAGTCGTCTGTTATTAAATCTAAGTGAAATAACTGGGATATTATTTTATCAAAATAGTCTGTTAGATCCTCACCCTCTATAAGTTTTGCAGTTACTCCTTGTGCCATAGCAATAGATACTTGTGATTGTACAAATTGACTACTTGGTTTTAAATGTAATTTGACAATATCTTTATGTTTCAAAAATTGGTGTAATCTTTCCAAGAATTTATATATCATCAATTGATTCGCCTTTTGTGTTTTTGAAAAGAATTCAGCCATAAGTTCAGTTAACATGGTCAATAGTTCATCATATCTTTCTTTTGGTAGATTTTGAATAATTTCAATTGGTTCAATTAGACCGGATGATAATAAATTTTGCGCCATTTCTATCGGTTCCTTTCTATTATAGTGATTAATTATTTCAAAGACACACCCTTTTAATTTACTATCTAATTTATAAACAATTCCAAAATCAAGTATTCCTATCTTATATTTATCGTCTTTTTTAATGAATAAAATATTCCCCATATGAAGGTCCCCGTGACTAATGCCATGGAAAAATGATGTTACCACTCCAAATTTTACTACTAGTGGTGCAAAATATTTATAATCGCATTTATCGATTTTATTTATAGGATTACCTTCAATAAATTCCATTAATATAACATTCGGGTATTTAACGGTAACTTCATCATTAACTTGTGGTATAATTACATAATCTAAATTTTTACAATTATTATTAAAAGTTATAATATTAGATACTTCACATGCGAAATCAAGCTGCGAGAGTATCATATCTGTAGATTTATGGACGCTGTTTTGAATATTGAAACGTTTTATAAAAGGTAAAAAGGATATTATATCAATAAAATTGACGATATCGTCGATTGCATATTTTAGTTTAGTATCAATACCTTTACGTTTAATTTTTAAAATGAATTGTTTATCATTTCTATCTTTTACACGGTAAACTAACGAAATCATTCCACTATTCATAGGTTGATCCATATGATCCACCATTTTAATATCGTTATCGTAAATCACATCGATAATTGTTTTCAAATCTAAATCCTTAAAAGTCCAGGGTGCGTGGTCTGTAAATTTAATTAATTCGTTGTTTAATTCATCTGAAAAAAACTGTTCATTTAGACTTAATCCTTGAAATAGTTTCACATATAAAATATTGATATTTGATAGTCTTTGTGTTATAAATTTTAGATTATTAGATTTATTATTATCAATAAAATAATAGTAGACAAATTGCGTAACTAAAATCCACAAAAATTGTATAGCAACTAGAAAAAAACGTAGTAAAGAAAGAATCTTATCCATTAGTTATTATGAGTAGTTCTCTATAAATTGTTTCACACGTAAAAATATTTTAATAAAAATACCTCCTAAAAATTTTTCAACAAATGGTTGAAATTGAAATGTGTTATCTAGATACATATTTTGAGTTACTTTTGCATGTCCATTATTTATCATTACACATTCATACTTAATTTTCTTAGCAGGTAATTGAATACATCCACTAGGTATTTTGATATTAGGGGGATCGCTTGAAGAATTGCCTATAAATATAATTTTATCATCTATTACTTCTCTACTAAGTTCTACATGTGCAAATCGTTGAGGTAATCCAACATCTTTGAAAAAATGTTTGAACAGAATAATAAATTTGGCTTTTGTTTCAGATATTTTTTCTATTTTACATTCTTCAAATAATTCTGGATTCAAATCATATACTAATTTCATAAGGTCAAAATTTATGATTTGTGTTAAATCTAATTTAGACGATTTAATTTCAAATTTGGTACTATAATGGTGGGAGTCATTTTTAAAAAACTGAAATCCGTTTTTATCAATAATACAGTTATTTTCCATTTTATATTAGAATTAAAAATAAATAACCAAAATAAGCGAATTAATTTAGATAATCAATTTTTTAGTTGTTTAATATTTGACCAGAATTGCTTATTTTGTTTACTAATCAATTCAGATTGTTGTGCCAAATGAAATGCTAATGCTCTACTATCCTCCTCATCTTTTTCATTTATTTTATATAGTTGTTTCATAGCGGTGTCTTTATCAGGAATTGACATATCTTGCGAGTTTCGATACCGATTATATTCATCTATATTTGTAAATTTTGGCATTTTTGCATAATCTTCTTCTGTAATTGGAATTACCGATTCTGCGTATGCTTGTTTCAAGTCGGTGTATCCCATACCATCTCCGCTAAATAATCCGGAAGAATTGAAGTCTTTATTATAATTCATAAGAGAGGTGCCTCCAAAACTAGAAGAATATTGCGTAGATACACCTTTATATTCTGTGACAGATTGTAATTCTTTTTTCCGTTTTTCAAATTCGCTAGATAATTGTGTTTTGCTTAAATTATTAATATTTTCTACATTTTCATCGGATTTTAACCAATTACCATATCCATTTTCCTGGTCATCCACTATTTTATATTTTTCAAATTGATCATTAAACCATTCATTAAAATTGGATGTCTTACGAAGCGATTTATTTTCTTCGAATAACCGATTTAAAGAAGCAGCTTCGTCTTGTTGATGTGAATCAAATTGATCATTCACTTGTACTTTGATTTCCCCGCTATCTGTTTTATTTTGAAATTCATAAATAGAAAATAATCGTTTATATGCTTGAGAAAAAAATATGAAATACTTTTGATCGATCCCGGATTTATCTGGGTGTGTTTTTAATACTGTTTTTTTACATACTTTCATGATATCTTTACTAAGGACGGTGCTATTTTGAATACCAAATAGTTTATAAAGCTCTTTTTGCGAATAATTATTAATATTGAGGTCTATTTCTGTAATATTATTAACTTTTTGGACAGTTACTTCTTTCTCACCATCCGGATTTTTGAATGGATCTGTTCCACCAAACGGATCTTCTTTATAATTATTTTCAGATGCAGCAATTCGTACTCCGGTATCCCGATTTTCGCTTTTAATTTTATTATAAAAGTCTAATTGATCGTCTGCGTATCCTTTTGATTTATTATCTGTATGATAAATTTTAACACCTCCTTTTGTACACTTGGAAGTTTTACTAATATTAGTATTCATATAATATTTTAGAAAGAATTTTTTAAATATTTTATATTTGAATGACTTAAATAAAATAAATTTTAACAGCTGATTATTTAAATAATTTTATTGATGAAAAATATTCATATCTCAGAAAATAGAAAATTGAATTCGAAGACTAACATATATCGATCTTTTCGATAGAACCATAAATACATCCTATGACCTGAAGATAAAACTCTATGGTTTTAATAACACCAGTAATTAAATCGTTTAATTCTTCATATGTCCATTCGCCAAAAATATCTTCTATAACAATATTATTATCGTTTGAATTATTTGTCGCTCTAAATATAAATTGTTTTTCATTATTTTTATCTTTTATTATTTCTTTACCATCATCTTTATAATATAGTAATTCTCTGTTTTGTTGTAAATCACAAAAACTTTTTATATGTTCAATAATGGTTGAATTAGACATATTTTCACATTTTTCTTTTAATTTATTCCATTTTATAATTTTCTCTTCATTATCAATATGGAATCGTAGTTTATAATTATAATATTTTGAAATGATCATAGTATTAATATAAAAAATTATTTAAATTTGTTTTATATTAATTATACTTTTTAGATATCTAGACTGATTGTATTAGTTGCCGATTTTTGTTTACGTTTACTTTTCTTAGGTAAATTTACTTCACTTTGTAAGGATTTTAAGTCACTTATACTAATAGTACTATTATCTGTTTTCGTATCAGACGGTTGATTAGGACCGTTAGACATTATAGGACCATTATCCTGAATATTAATATTTTTGGTTTTTAATCCGGATAAAATATCTGTAATATCAGAAGGCCCTTTCATTTCAGGTCTACGACTACTTCTTTCTTGCAATCGTACAGACTCGTTATTTTCACGTAAATTGATACCATCATCTACATATGGTCTGGGTGTATATGATGTATCCATACTATTATTACCTGGTCTTCCGCGTGGAGCTGGTACTGCATTAGGTCCTTGGGTAGGAACTGTTTGTGGAGCACCTCCTTGATCCATCATATTTGACATAAATCCTGAAAATCCTGGATTAGACTGAGACATAGAATTTACTGCTGCAGATTGAAATGATTTCATAAGATCTGGATTATCTCTTAGAATATCATCCATTCCAGGCATCGATGTTTTGAATAAGGAATTAGTCATATGTACCATCATAGCACTACCTCCTAATTGAAATAATAGTTTTAATTCTGGCGCCATTTTCGCCTTTGATTTATATTTTTCATATAATTCTGAAAAAATTTCATCATAGTCGTTAATATTTTCGTTTACTTGTTCCCCCCATCCATCTAACTTAATATCAAAAGGATCGAACTTACCATTTAAAAATTCAATTCCATTAATACATGCCATTAGCATATTTCCTTGAAATTTAATAGAATTGGATTTGGATTTTTCATCCATAATAGTTTCGTACTCCCCCTGCATTTCTTGTAATGAAGATTCCATATCGTATTTTTTAGATAATTCTACACCTTTCTTTTCTAGTGCTTCTAATTTTCGTAAAAACTTAAACTTTTCTCTCAATAATTCCTCCTTAGACATTTGAGGTTGAGAAGGAATTTGTTTATCTGGGTTAATAGGAACATCATTAAATTTATCAAATCCGTCCCATGTTTTGGTTTCCTTTGCCGTAGTAGCTGTAGCTTTTCCAATAGTAATATCATCTTGGAATTTAACAGATTGTATTGATTCTGGTTCAGGTGTTAAAAAGTCTGATTTTAGGTTGGTAGATGTATTTATATCACTAAGATCATTCAACTCATTTTCTAATTTATTTAAATCGTCTATATTTATATTATCACTAGACGGGGTTGCTTCCTTGACTTTATCATTCATTAATAATTCAATTCCAGAGCCAAAATTAGTGGATTTTAAATCGGATCCTATGTCCAAATTATTATTCAGGTCTATTTCAGATAGTTCAATAATATCAGGCATGTATTATTGTTTAAATAGAACATTTAATTTTAAGTCTTACGAATAATATATTTATTATTTATTTAATTTTTCATGTATATACCATCGTCCTTGGAGAAAGCAATCTGCTAGATCATCTTTTTTCGAATGTTTTGTAAAGAAATCATAAAAAGGAATATTTTCTTCTTTCATTATTTCTAAAGACTTTGTTATAGATATTTTTTTTCTTTCAGAATATGTAGTTTTAGGTGGTAAATTACATTCTTTTAATTTGTTAATTGCAGAAACAAATTCAATCTGTTCTATAAATATTTTACTCATAATAAAATATTGTACAAGCATTCCTTGAATACTTTTCATACGATTTGCAATTGGACTGATTTGATTTTCGATTATAACATGATCAATTCTTTCCTGATCATCTAAAATTTCATTAAATTTTTGTTGAATATTCATTCCAATTGTAATTAAATCTATTGAGTTACCGTTTTGTTTTTGAATAACTTCTAAGTAATTAATTTGAATATACTCCTGTATCAGATGTTCTAATTGTGCTTTTTTAATGGGTTTTTGATAAGATATTTGATAATTATCAGCAAATTCATATAACTGTTGTATTTTTTGAAGTGATAATTTGTTCGGATTGAATTCAAATTTTGGAATTTGTAAAGATTGTTTTTTTGCGTGTTTTAAACAATAATAGTTAAAGTTTTTTTTATATTTGGCGGGTTTTTCACATTTATTACTGTTATCAGTTACCATACAATTGAATGTTTCGCTTTCAGATATATCAATAACATCCCATTTTAAAATAGTAGTTTGGTCTTTTATCTCAAATAGACAGAAAGCCAAATTTTTAATTCCAACATCGATACTTAATAGTTTCATATTATAATATATATGAAATTATTATATGATTTTTATTATTATTTAATTTGATTTTTATCAAGTTTATTAATATTTTGAGATACCATTTGTTGTTCAGGACTATAGTTTATTGAGGGTGAAATCATTCTAGCATTTAATTGTTCTCTAGTCAAATAAGGATTTTTCAAATCACTATTACAATACCCAAATCCGGGTTTTCTACTGTCAAATACAGATTGAAATTTAAAAGGAACATTATCGGATGGTGTTTGATCACTTACAATATGGTCATCTAATCCTAAATAATAACAACTTTCTTTATTATTATAATTCATAATTTGAATAGCATTTTTTTGTAAAAACTGTCTATATGTCCAGTTAGAGTGAATACCTTCGGCTTTTTGAATTTTATTATTAACAATTGCAGAAGGTTGCCATGATGCATAATTTCTTCCATCTGCCATAATTGGAGGAAAATTAAAATTAATATTATTAGATCCAGAATAACAAGTTGCCCAACTCATAATATACAATTAGATAATATTATTATTCTTTTTCTAATATTTTCAATAAGTCTTGCTTTTTCATTTTAGAAGGGTCTTTTATTCCTTTTTCACTTGCAATATTTCTTAATTGTGTTAAAGATAGTTTCTTAAAATCAAGTGTTTCTTTTTTAATCTCATCTATGTGAATAAGTTTATCTTGGTTATTCGAGGTGTCTTCATTAATGTTACTATTATCAACTAACTCAATATTTTCATCAATATCCATCATTAATTCTTGTAATTGAAAGTCATCTGATGATATTTTTAATGTTTTAATATTATTTGTATTTTCAGATATATCTACCATATCTTCGGTAATATTAATGGTATCATTATGTGTATTATTATCACTTAATAACTTTGTGGAACCGCCCCAGTTAGAGATATCTAGTGTACCATTTTTAATATCGGAATTGTCGCTGCCATCATCACTATCATTATTATCATCATCATCGCTATCGTCACTATCGTCACTATCGTCGCTCTCATTATCATCATCCTCGTTATCATCATCCTCATTATCATTATCATCATCATCATCATCATCATCATTATCATTATCATCATCGTTATCATCATCGTTATCATCATCAGATACATTTATTAATGACGATGAAAATGGGATAATATTATTACCCATACTGTCAGGTAATTTATTAATATTGGTAGTTTGTTTTCCGGTAATCATCGTAAGATTATTTATACTTTGTTTGGCATAATTAAGTTCGTCGGCCATAGAAGATATTAAACTAAGCATAGATGCTAATTTAGTGTTTTGTTCTCTTAATTTACTTTCAAAATATGCAATAGTACCTGCGATGAGTAGTGTTACAATTCCTAAAGTAATTAAAAACGAAGTATTAAATAAATCACTTAAGCTAGTCATTATTAAGATTATCTTATATTAATTAATCGATAAGTTTAACGAATAAAATATTATGATTTCAATATTTCTTGTGGATAATTTAAATTAATTAGAACATGAACGCCTCCTTTAATAGTAGAAATGCCTTTTTTTAACTTGTATTTAAATATAAGCTTATTTTCAGTATTTTTTGTTTCCATACAATAATTTGTGATACGCTTATTGGACTTCATTTTTTTACATAGTTTAACAAAATGTGTTGTCAAATGGAATTGAACATTTTTATTTTTAGTTAAATAATTCAAAAAAGAAGCAGCGCTTGAAATTGCTTCACTAGGATTCGTTCCAGAATATAATTCGTCGAAAATGCAAAAATGATTTTCATTTGGAAATTCATTAATACAATCAATTATTTCTTTACATCTACGGGCTTCTGCTTGAAATAAACTATCCCTTCCGGATGTATCTGGAATATTTAAATAACAGTGTAAGTGATTATATACTTTTTGTGTTGCGGTTTCATAAAATCCACATCCAGCTTGTTGATTACAAATAAAATTAATAATGGCAGATTTTAATATAGTTGTTTTTCCGGAAGCATTTGGACCAGTAACAATTAGATTATTTGATAAATCAATATTATTCTTAGTATGTTTTACATCTTTTAATACACCATAATAACAGTTAGTCATAGAATTATTTGTTTGAGAAAAGGTGCAAAAATTAATATGTTTTTGTCGAACATTTTCTTGTAATCCAGATATACAATCTAAATATCCATGAAATCCAAAAGAAAATAGAATTGTTTCATTCAAGTCATCATTTTCATAAATAAAATAAAATAGTTTCATTACTTTACCAATTTCCATTATTTTTGTAGGATTTTGAATAGTATATTCAGTTATAGTAATTAGTTCATTTTTAAATTTTTGTAGCGATTTTCGTTTATCTACTAATTTATCATGAAATGGTTGATATGTTTTCAAATCTTGTGTGAAATCTATATATTTATCTATTTGTTGACATGTATATGAGAGATATTCATTAAATTGAGATAAATAAATATGAATTTTTTTCATATTTTCATGAAATCGTATAAAGGTTAATATATTTTGATAAATTGAAAAAATATAAAATACAGCAGATATAATTGTATATACTAATTGTTGTCCATTTATTTCGCTATAATCTGTAGTAAATAATTTACCGATTGCATGATTCGCACAAATTTGCTTAAGTACTTCAATATATTGTGTAAAATTAATTTCTGTTTTTTTTATTTTTAAAATAAGAAATGGTATCAATAAAATAAAAATAGGTGTTAATACACTTATAATAGGTCCGACTAAATTATATACACTCATAATTTCTAAAAATTGTTCCGATTGATTTAAATATTTAAAATAAGCCCAGTCAATAAATTGATATTTTTCTATGAATCCGTTGTCATTTTTTATTTCATTCCATATATTCATAATAGATGTTTGTTTACATATATTACTAATATAAGACGAATCTGGTTTATAATTTTCAATAAGTTTTTGACTTTCTTTTAAATAGTTTTTATTTGTAGTGTAATATTCTGAAAATTGTTTTGAAACCGTTTGGGAAAAATAATTAGAATTGTCGATATTAAAATAATAATGATATAATGGCTTATTAGTATCGTCTTTTGATTCAATTAATTCTAAATCGTTTATAATATTTTTATTGAGAATATATTTATCCAGATAATAAATAGGTAACTTGAACTTTTTATTAATATCCTCAAGTATATTTATATTATCTGTTATATCGTTTTTACTTATATCATTCATTTATAATAATTAAAAGAATTATTATAAAAAAATTACACGAATTTAGAAGGTTTGTAAAAATTTAATATCTGCTGGTAATTCCTGAATTTGACAACTGTAATATTCCTCAATTTCTTTCATTTTACTTGTATCTCTTCTACATACAAAATTTATACCTACTCCTTTTCTTCCCCATCTACCGCTTCTACCGATTCTATGTAAATATGTACTTACGCATTTCGGAACATCGAAATTTATTACAATACTTACTTGTTGAATATCTATTCCTCGTGCAGTCAAATTAGAAGAAATCAAAACGCGTGACACACCGGTTTTAAAGTTCGTAAATGCTTCATCGCGATCTTTTTTCTCCATATTACTATGAATACATGTTACGGGAAATTGATCTTCTATCATAGCATTATATAAATCTTCAACACGCTTAATACTATTACAATATATTATACACTGTGATAAAGATATAAATGAAAATAAATGTTTAATGGTTTCATATTTTTGAGAGTCGTCGTGTAATGCGACATAATATTGTGATATTCCTTCTAGGGTAAGCATATCATTTTGAATAGTAATTTTTACAGGATTTCTCATAATACGATTAATAATAGTATAAATATGGGGTGGTAAAGTTGCACTAAATAATGCAATTTGAATATTATTATCCAAATCTTGAAAAATATTATATACTTGATCTTTAAAACCGGAAGATAACATTTCATCTGCTTCATCCAGAATTACTAAATGAATATTTGATGTATTTATTTTTTTTCTTTGTATAGAATCATATACTCTCCCGGTACATCCGCATATAATATGGGGTTCATCTTTTGTAGATGTTTCATAAGAATTTCCTCCAAACATGGTATGTACTTTTAGACCTTTCATCATAGAACCAATCCCTTCGATCACTTTTGCTGTTTGGACACATAATTCACGTGTAGGTGATAAAATTAATACTTGAGTTTGATTTTTAGTAATATCAATTGATTGTAAAGAACCAATCGTAAAAGCAGCGGTTTTACCTGTACCAGATTGTGCTTGTGCAATCAAATCTTTTTTATTCATCAACGGTACGATAGCCTTTTCTTGAATAGGACTTGGTTTTTCAAATCCATATGCATATATTCCTCTTAATAAACTGGGATTTATATCTAAATCATCCCAATTTTTAATATCAGGATAGATTTCTTCACTAATTTCGTGGTTATTTACTTCTTCGCTATTACTTTCAATTTCCAGTCTACTCATATTTTATATTGAACGTATATTTTTAAGTTCCTATTTATCATTAATAATAAATAAAAATAGATATAAAATTACATCTATTATAATAATATAATGACAACATTAATAAAATATTCATTAGAAGATTTTGATCAAATTGCTAAAAGAGGTTTTGATTATATATTATCTAGTGAGGTTTTAAATAAAATAGCAGAGTTGTCATTAGAAGTAGGTTCACCAAATTATGTTAAAACTCCTGTTTTTAAAAAAATAGAAAAAAATGATAATTACGTTCAAAAAAAACGAAAATATAAAACAGTAGAAGTGATTACAGAAGATGATTGGGAATCACTGAGAACATTTCAACCAACCAAAATAGAAGAAAAAGCTGGTCTAGAAAAAGAATTAGATTGTATTCGATCTAATTTAAATAAATTAAGTGATAAAAACTATACAAATATACTTACAGAACTAGTAACAATTATTAATACATTATTAGATGATCTTGATGAAGAAAATAAAGAAACAGTAAGTTCTATGATATTTGAAATTGCTTCGTCAAATCGTTTTTACTCGAAAATATATGCAACCATGTATAAGGAATTAACTGAATATTATACTTGGTTATTACCATATTTTAATAGAAAAAAGGCATCATTCAAAGAAGTATTTGATAATGTTGACTATATTGAATCTAATGAGAACTATAATAGATTTTGCGAAATAAATAATGAAAATGAGAGAAGAAAAGCTTATTCTTCATTCTATATAAATTTGTTTGAATTAAACTTTATCGATTTTGTATTTTTAGAAGAAATTCAAAAGTATATAACATCTAAAATACTGAATTTAATTTCAGAAGAAAATAAAAAAAATCATGTGGATGAACTAGTGGAAAATATTTGTATATTAATTATAAAAGATAAGCTTAGTAGTCAGTCAGAAATTTATGACATTATCGATTTATTATCGCAATCTAAAGTAAAAGACTATAAAAGTTTAACTAGTAAGTCTATTTTTAAATGTATGGATATTTTAGATGTATAATAAATAAACTTAAAAATAATTCGATAATTTTATTATGATGTGTGAAAATGTAGAATTAGAAATATTTGAAAAAGACCAAACTGAAATATTAGTTGATTTATCTTTGAATGATATATATAGTGAAACTGATAGTATTGTGTATATAGATAGTTTAATAGAAACACCAAATGCAGATTTATATTTTATTTATAATAACCATACCACAAAAGATTTATTAAAAATATGTAATTTTTATAACTTAACCAAAACGCATAAGTTAAAAAATCAAAAAAAAGATTATTTAATAAATATTATTTTGATCTTTGAAAATGATATAGAAAATGTTGATTTAGTAAATAAACGATTAACTTATTGGTGTTTTATGAACGAATTAAAGCAAGATAAGGAGATGCGAAAATATATTATTTGGTAAAAAATAAATTTATATTAATTTCTAATATAATTAAATAGAATTTAATATAAAATCAATTTCTAACTTATATTTATGGTGCTATCAAAAATAAACCCAAAGATAAGTTATCCTGAAATAAAGACGGTCGATCTAAATGATTTAAAAAGTCAGGTAGATATGTATAAATTAGAATTACAAGATAAGTTTGGTATTGATATATATGTTGCAATTGGTTCACCCAAAAACACATACGAAGAAAGTGATATAATTTTTTTTCCTATTTATTTAGTAAAATTTAATAATAAGGCAATACAAATAGGCATATATGAAATAGTTGCGTCAAAATTAATGAACTATATAGATGAAGAAGATGAAATTGAAGTTGAAAAACTATCAGGACCTTTATTTTATTCTTTTGTAACAAAAGATTACTTGATTAAGAATAGGTTAAAACCTGAAAATGACGATATTATTAAAAACGATATTAAAGATGAATCTAAGTTAGAAGAAAGTGAAATAGAAGAACATGAAGTTGAGTTAAATATACCAGATCATGATGAACAAATTATACCAAAAGTTCGAGAAGATATATTTATAGTAACCCCTGGATATGCAGCATCATCTTTTTTACAAGAAGAAAATCATGAAAAAGCGAAATCGATTCGTGAAAAATATACACCTGAGAAAACAGATAATTGGGTACAAAAATTTTTAAAAAATAAGAATTATTCGATACAAGATAATGAAGGGGATGGAGACTGTTTATTTGCAACTATAAGAGACGCGTTTTCTAGCATTGGTCAACAGACCTCTGTTTTAAAAATTAGAAATAAATTATCTGAAGAAATTAATGATAAAATATATCATGATTTTAAAGAAAGATATGAGATGTTTCGTGTAAGCATTTTAGAAGATACTAAAAAAATAAAAGAATTATCTCAAAGCTATCAAGAAATTAAATCAAAATTTAGTAATACGATTGACAGAAATGAACAAAAAAATTTATCTGAAAGTGCAAAAAAAATTAAAGAAGAACACGATACTTTAGTAAAAGAAAAGGGCTTATCGAATGAATTATTAAAAGAATTGAAGTTTATGAAGAATATTGATAGTGTAGACAAATTTAAAAAAGAAGTTCGTAAATGTAGTTTTTGGGCAGAGACATGGAGTATTTCTACGCTTGAAAGAATTTTAAACATTAAATTTGTAATTCTCTCAAGTGAAAATTATAATACAGGAGATATTAAAAATGTTTTATTATGTGGAGAAGGAGATCAATTTATTAAAAACCAAGATGTATTCAATCCTGAGTTTTATATTATGGTAGACCATACCGGTAATCACTATAAATTACTCGGATATAAAAACAGAATGATATTTAAATTTGAAGAAATCCCTTATGATATAAGAGTTATGATCGCTGATAAATGTATGGAAAAAAATGCAGGGCTATTTGATTTAATCCCAGAATTCAAACATTTTAAAAGATCATTAGGTACTCGAAACATGGTGGCAGAAGAAATTAATTTAGATGACTATTCTGACTCAAAATTACGTGGTTTATATGATGATAATATCGTATTTTTATTTTACTCAAAGTCAAATAATAAGCCTTTACCAGGAAAAGGAGCAGGAGAGAAAATACCAGATTCTGAATTAGTAAATTTTAAAAAATTGGCAACAATTCCCGAATGGAGAAGAAAATTATCTAATTTCTGGATACAAATGGATGATGCTAAACAAATTGTTCCATTTTTAATTGATAATCATAAATGGGCGAGCGTAGAACATTTTTATCAAGCTTCTAAATTTAAAGAAAATAACCAACAATTTTATTTGAGTTTTTCACTCGATTCAGGAACAGATCTATCTAAAGATCCTCTTTTAGCAAAAGCCGCTGGCAGTAAATCTGGTAAGTTAAAAAATGAACTATTAAGGCCTAAAGAGGTAGAAATAGACCCTGATTTTTTTGGAGGTCGTCATAAAGAAGAAACAGCAAAAGCTCAAACAGCGAAGTTTACACAAATAGAACCTTTAAAAGAGTTATTACTTGCAACTAAAAATGCAAAATTAACTAATTATATTCGTGGAAGTCCGCCAATTATATTCGACGATTTGATGGTCGTTCGTGAAAAATTGAGACAACAAAGCGAATAGTTGAAACATATAAAATGATATATTTTTTATATGTTTAAAATAATTCTGTAAACCATTTTTTACAGTTTTTTGGCTTCAATAATGAGGTTAATTTAATAAGGACAAGACAACTATCAATTAGTTTTTCTATTTCTTCTAAAAACTCTTCTTTTTTATCATCTGATATATGAATTTTCTTTTTTTCAATCAACAAACCAATAGTAAATTTAATTAAAAATCCACATATATCTACTGATTTATCAATATTTATTTTTTTATCTTTTTGGTTATAAATAAATTCATATATTTTTTTTAGTAATTCTAGTATATCAGGAATATCTCTTGTGTCTATTTTATTATCATGTGTAATTTTTAAAAATGTTTCTTCTATTTCTGTAAAAAAATCTCCATATTCGTCTAATACTTTGAATAATAATTTTTTTGTTTCGATATCTAATTCGAAATTAACATACTTATTAAAAGTATCAGATAATTCTGTTACTTCTGTTATATTTAATAAAAAATTTGTAATAATTCCTTTGATATTTATAATTTCTATTAGTAGGGATTCATTCTCATTATTCTCCATAGAAATATCAACCATATCTGTAGTTACTGATGCGAGTTTTATTTCTTCGTTAGGTTCTTTTATATTTGCTAAAATTTGTTTTGGTTCAGCTTCCATTTTACATAAACCAAAGAAAAAACTTTTAATATCTAGGCGGAGGATATCTTATATGCTGTGTACCATAGTTTGGTGGGTTATATCCAGCACCACCTCTTGGACCAGGCGGGTTATATCCTGGTTGATTATATCCTGGTGGGTTATATCCAGCACCACCTCTTGGTCCTGGTGGGTTATATCCAGCACCCCCTCTTGGTCCTGGTGGGTTATATCCAGCACCCCCTCTTGGTCCTGGTGGGTTATATCCTGGTGGGTTATACCTTCTATTATTTGCAGCATGGACTGCTCTTCTAGCTCTAATAGGAGGAGGTGGAGGATATCCTACGCCTGGATTATATCTTGGACAATTGGTTCCTTTAAAATTTATCTTTGAGTTAACTCCATCAGGACAACAACCAAACCGCGTTTGTGAACATCCATTATCAGTACTATTTCCATTTTTGGTAACAGTAATTGATAGATGATTTAATATTATTAATAAAAGTAAAATGACAACTAATATAATAACAACTACTTTATCCATATACTATATATAAATAATTTTTTAAATTGCTCCTAAAATAAATGGCGATGTAGCAATTCCTACAGCGGATACACCAACTGGTAGCATACTCTTATCTAACGTTATATTAGTTAAAGGAGATTCTTTATCCTTAATCTCTGATACGTTACAAGTAATTTTATTTATATTTACTGTAAATTTAGTGATAACAAAAGTATTATTTAAGATATCAAATTTGGTTTTTATGAACAAATTTCCACATTGTATTTCAGGATCTAACATTTCATCATCAGAAATAATTAGTTTACTTTGAAAAACAATAGTTAATAATATAGCGGATTTTGTTATATCTATTTTGATATTTCTATCTGCCTGATATACAACACAAATATCTGGTTTTAATATATCATTTAGGTATAAAACTGTTAAGTCACTTAAAAAATTAGAAATATTTTGGCAACATAACAGAGCAATCTTATTTATTTGGTTAAAATTAATAGGTAAATTATTCGTTTTGAAATAAGTTATTATTGTTTCATAAAACGTATCAGTAATGCCTATAAAGTTATCTGAGGGTTGATCGGATGTAATACCAGAAGGTGTAGATGACGGTTCACTTAATGGTTGAGTAAAGTTATCTATTTGCGTTGTTTTAGATGCGTCATAATTTGTTCCATTTATAGAGATTGTACTTCTAAGAACATCCTTCCCTATCTGATGTTTTAAATCATCAATAATATGATTTGTTGGATAAAATTTATTATCATGTGAAATAAAAAATGATTTACTAGTTATAAAAATAGCATATTCTATTATTTTATCTAGCGTATAGAATGTAGACGGCTTTAACGGCTGCTTATTAATAGTAAATTTACGAGTATCTTTTGGTTTAAAATCAATATCGAAAATATTGTTAAAGACAATTAATAAGCTATTTTCTTTATACTTTTTATAAAAATCAGGGAATTTTAGTATCATATTTGATATAAAAGTTGATTTGGGGATATAAGGAGTATTTTTATAAACCTTTTCATATTTATCAAAAATGCCTCCCCCTATTTTTGATCGTCTTTTTCTCGTTTTTGTGTTCATGTTATAATAATTATTTTTAATTTTACTATTCGATATACTCATTAATATATAAATATATTAATTTAAATAATAACTAAACAATATATAAAAATGAAATTATCTAAAAAAAGCGATTTTCTTTTGAATTTTTTTATAAGTCAATATGGTGTTTCGCAAATGTCAAAGAAAACAACAAAAATCATTTATAAATTATATGATGATTTATGTAATTCTTATAGTTTTTTAAATTCATTTAGAAAAACAACATATTCTTATGAAATAAAACAGATACATCATAAAAAAGATATTATTATGCCAAATAAATTCAATAATAAAAGTTTTCCAACTGATATTCGAAAAACGATTGAACTAAATTCAAATTATCATATCAAATTTGAATTAAATATATTTAATCGTAATATAGTAATTCATTTTATTGTAGAGGAATTTCAAGAAAAGGATATAAAAACATTTATGAAATATGTAGATTTAATTATAATGTGGCTATATATTTTACATGAATATTCGTCCCTAAAATGTGCCGAGACATTAGTAGTTTATTTTTATTTTACTAAACTCGAAAAATTATTACCAAATACAAATTTAGAAATATTGAATGAAAATCATGTAAATACTGCATTTACTACAAGTTGTCCAAAAGATTCTGAGATTATTGTTTTTCGACAAGAAGAATGGTTTAAAGTTTTTTTACATGAAACATTTCATAATTTCGGGTTAGATTTTTCGAATATGGATAATACTAATTGCACAAAGGAAATATTATCAATATTTGAATTAGATTCAGAAGTCAATTTATACGAAGCATATGCGGAATTTTGGGCTGAGATAATAAATATACTATTTTGTGCATTTTTACTACTCGATAATAAAAAGAATTATAATGAATTTATAAAGTATGTAGAATTTTTAATAAATTATGAAGTTGGGTTTAGTTTTTTTCAAATGGTAAAAATATTAAATTATATGGGACTACAATATAGCGATTTATATTCCAAAAAAAATATATCGTCTCAAAGTAGAAATCTTTATAAAGAAGGTACAAATGTTCTCTCATATTTTGTAATTAAAACAATTTTAATGAATAGTTATGAGGATTTTTTAGGTTGGTGTGATAAAAATAATCTAAGTTTGATTGCTTTCAAAAAAACCAACTCTAATATAAACGAGTTTTGTAATTTTATAAAAAAAAAATATAAAAGTAAATCTATGATACAGCGTGTAACTTATATGCAAAATTTATTACATAAAACGAAAGATCCATTCATTCGTAATAATTTAAGAATGAGTATTTATGAATTATCTTAATTAGGTCTAAAAATTACACTATGAGTAGTAGGCGATATCGACATGGTTCCATGTAATTTTTCTACCATTTCTTCACCAACTGTATTTATAAATGATTCATATAAAAGATTTAATTGTGTTTCATTAAATATGGAATACATACTATATCTACATAAACACCCTTTTGACCATCTCAATTGGTGTATTTGATCATTAATATCAATATGAAAGTTATTTATGTTATCAATACTCTTTTTTCCGGTAATATCCTTGAAAATTTGGAAACCGCCTTCTACACGATCTAATTGTTCAAGTGATCGCATTTCTGGTTTTTTATTTCTATTATAATATTCGATAATTTCTTCGTAATCAACCGCATTACTTAGTAGTTTGATTGTAAATCTCATTATTAGTTTTATAGTCACGATTGTAATGCTAATTTTGAATCATTTTTTTTTCTTATTTTATTATAAAATGAATAAGAAAAATTATTTACGAATATCTAGCAAGCGTAAAACTAAAACACGTAAAACTAAAACACGTAAAACTAAAACACGTAAAACTAAAACACGTAAGAATAGACATGGTGGTTACGCAGAGTTTCCTCTAGATGAACGAGATGTAAGGGAACTACAATCATCTGATGAGTATAGCAATTATATGTATAATTGCAGAGTTAAAAATCCCTTTACAGGTAAATTTACGAATAAACCATTTAGTCCATATTGTAAAAAACAATTAAAAAAAATAAATGATATGGCAAATAAACCATTTAGGTCTGCTATTACAATAGACGACGAAGATGTTCAAAATGATATAGCGATCGCTAGACAAAAACTACATTAAAATAATTCATTTTATTTATTGAGATGAATATGACAAATATTATTACCTTCTTTACATTTTTTTTTACACTGAAAACCATTTTTTGTAATATGTTGACAATTATTTTTATATTTATAGGTTCCATTTCCTAAGGATATTTTATTAGCTTTCCATAATCTAGAAGCTTCATCAAAGTCAATAACAGGTGTTAATTGTGCTCGAGTGTATACCATTTTTTGTTGTTATTTATGAATAGATTAACAATTTATAATCAATTTTATTAATAATTTTGTAAATATAACTTATAAATTTTTGTATTATAATCTTGCCATTTTTTAGAGTTTTGTAAATATATAAGAGGCAACCATTTAACTATATGATTTTCATTCGTATGAATATCTCCACCGTAGTCATATGTATAATAGGTAACTACGTTAAATTTTTCATCCGGTTCTTCATATAAAAATTGTAGGTTTTTTATATCTAACCCAGTTTCTTCTTTGGTCTCTCGAATTGCTGCTTCAATAAGAGTTTCATTCTCTTCTACTTTTCCTCCAGGTAAATTCATATCTTCGTAATCATCCTTGAGAGAAACTGATAAAAAAAAATTAGTTACTTTATTTATTATTAATATACAAACAGCTTGTTTCATTTTATTAAATATATTTATAAAGATATATTTAATATTATTATTTTATCGTTTTATATACGTATAAGTATTTTGTAAAAAAATGAATCAAATGATACGATATATGTTATAGTATATAAACGAAAGGATTACTATGATGTATCATTATAATATTGTTCAATTATTTCATCAATTACCGTTGGATATAAAACGATTGATTTTTGAATTTGACGATACGTATAGATATAGCTTCAGTACAGATATTTTTAAAGAACAATTACTATATAGATTCTTCACACGATCTTATATAGAGGAAACCGTAACAAATCTAATATACTCTTATTTAGAGTTTTTGATTAAAATAAAATCAAGCTGGGAGAGTCATACTGGTGTATTTGTTATTTATAATGGATTTATGATGACCAAACGTACATGGAATTCTGTTAAAGAACCGAGGAAAGAAATCGGAATAATCTTTTTCTATAAAAATAAATGTTTACGATGGAAGCTTATTTTATCCGGTTCTAATAGAGCCCTTTATAATGATTCACACGGATATGACGGATGTATTGGAAATAAAGTGAATAATCCCAATACCTATATAAGATATGTAAAAACCGAGCATATATGTCCAGATTATTATCAGCATATTGGAGATTCATTTTGGTTTTAAAAATAAAATTGATCTCAAAAAAAGGTATCGTATTAATTATAAACTAAATGGGCATTCAATTTCTAAATAAATTTTTAAAAACAGAATGTAATAGGTCAATTAAGGAGATAGGGATTCGCGAACTATCTGGGAAGAAGATAGTAGTAGATATAGATATTTATATGTTTAAATTTTCTGTAGAAAATGGATTGATTGAAAATATGTATACGATGTTTTCCATTTTCCGTCATTATCAAATCACCCCTATTTTTATATTTGATGGAAAAACACCAACTGAAAAAAAAGAACTAATCGAAGAGCGTAGAGAACATAAAAAGCAGGCAGAATTAGAATATAACGCGCTTAAAAATCAAATAGAATCATCGACAGATTTTGATGAGAACGAATATAACGAGATTCAAAATAAGATGGACGATTTAAAAAAACAATTCATTTATTTGACCAAGCGCGATTTTGAAATAGTAAAGCAGTTGATAGATGCGTTTGGTTTTAATTATATTGATGCGCCAGGCGAAGCGGATGAAATTTGTGCGTATTTAAATATAAAAGGAAAGGTGTGGGGGTGTTTGAGTGAAGATATGGATATGTTTGTTTACGGTTGTCCGCGTGTTATTCGATATTTTAGTTTATTAAATCATAAATGTGTGGTATATGATTTGAAAAGTATATTAAATGAACTAAAAATTAATTTGAATGAATTGAAACAAATATGTATTTTATCAGGTACTGATTATAATAAACAAAATAAAGAAATGAATTTGTATATAGTTTTGAAATATTTCAAAAAATATAAAAAAAAGAAAATTAAAGATAATTTTTATGAATGGATAAAAGATACAACAAATCTAATCAACGATTATGATTTACTTTTAAAAATCCAAACCATGTTTGATATAAATACAATATGTTATGAAACTTCGGATTATTTAGATATTTACTCAATAAAAAATGGGTTATATGATAAACCGTCTATTAAACTATTATTGAAGGATGATGGGTTTATTTTCCCATAAATGTATTATATTTTTTTTATTTAAAAGTATTCTCATAATAAAAATTAATGATATTAGATTTACAAAATAATAAATATGATATGAATACTTTGAAAAATAATATTTATGCTCTCTCGTTGAGAGAAATATTAGAAACACAAGAAATCGATGAGTATTTTATTGTAAACTATATTTTGAATAAAGACTACCAATTAACAAAAGAAGATGAAATAACGATAGATATGGTTTTAAAAATAAAAAAAAATATAAATAAAAAGTTATTAATACAATTATTTATAGAGGGTACTTTTTTAAAGACTGATGGAATAGATTTTGAGGCTTATGCGAATGATAAAAGTAATTGAATTTTATAACTGTTATAATATTATATTTTTATAAAATATTATATAGCTTATAAATGAGTTATTATATTATAATAGCTCACAGAGAGGATTGAACTCTCGACCTTCACATTACAAGTGTGATGCTCTACCACTAAGCTATGTGAGCTTAGTATGTTTTTTTAATGTTTATGTTTTTTTAATGTTTATTTTTTTTGAACTGTTTATGTTTTTAAAACTATTTATTATTTAGACGGATGTTGTCGCCTTGGGAACTGCCTTAGCAAAGTGAGGAGACATATATCTTTGAAGATTGAAGTAAGTAAGTTCATCGGTCTTCTTCAACTTCAAAAGAGCAGCTAACTTAGCGTCAGCGTTGATCTTACGACCATTACTGGCATCTTGAAGATTATTTGTGCGAATATACTTATTAATATCACGGGTAACTTCAGTACGTGCCATCTCTGAACCAGTATCCTTTCCAAGAAACTTAGCAAGTTCATCAGAGATCTTGGTAGGCTTTACAAATCCTGATGGAGCACGATTACCAGACTTACGCTTTCTCTTTGAGTTAAGCTTTTGCGCAATCTTCAGCTCGCGCGACCACTTCTTCTCAAGTGTTCTGTATTCAGTCTTTAGCGAAGAAATAAGTGTACCAAGCTGTTGAAGCTTTGCAAGAAATTCGGTTGATTGTTCAGCTAATTGAGTTTCTACTGTCTCTTCAACAACAGTTTCAGGAACAGCCGAGGTGGTTACTACTGGAGCAACCGTAGTAGTTTCATTAGAGGTTTTTGTTTTCTTTGTTTTTACAACAGGAGTAGAAGTAGTAGCTTGTACTGTCGTATCAATCTTGGATTCGCTTTGGGGTTTGGGAGTCTTTGTTCTAACCATTATAATATACATAAACATTTACTTTTTAAGTGTTTTAACGCAATAAATATATTAACACCTGGTATGCTTTAAGAATCTAATTAATATTTTATTAAAAAAATCTAATTATGATAAACCGAATAATATAACCATGGTAATGCAATAGACGCCTCATTATCAACAAGGGTTAATGCAGATAAGATATAAGATGCACCTAAATAACGGGAGTCTGTATTTACTCCTGTATAAACCAATTTTTCAATTATTTCCAAAATTGTATTTTTCAATACATAAATATTATCAATAAATGCAAATTCTGGATTTATATATAAATGACCATGAGGTGGTAATATTTTTCGCTTTGTTTCGCTAGATAATTGAGCTCTATAATTCCATATATCAAATAGTTCTCTCGTAAACTTTATTAATTTTCTATGTGATAAATTGTAAAACCAGTTATGATTCGAATAGTTTCCCAAATTATCAATAGTTTGAAATAATTTTATACATCTAAATTCTACTGCTTTTTCTATTGGTATTTCTATTTCGTTTTCAAAATTTAGATCAATATTTCGTTTCATCAGTTTACTAAGTTTAAAAACCAAATTAAGTTGTTTTAAAACCATAGATGGTAATCGATTACGATTATATGGATTTTCTATAGAAATATCATCATTATAATAGCTATAATTTTGTTCTATTATTTTAATCACGTGTTTATCATGTAGATTAATATTATTTTTCGAAAATAAATTATATATAGTTATTAAATCAAATCCGTAAATAAATCCATCTTCATCTTCATAACTATAAAACTGATCATAATGAATATTTTTTATTTCTTCGAAACTTGCGAAATCTTCGGGATTATGACAAATTTTCTTTTTAAATAAAGCAGGTCCTTTTAAAAAATTAAAATATCTTTGTAGATATCCTTTGAAAACCTTTTGTATTTTGATTATATAACATGAATAGTATAAAAAACTATAAATTCTAAATATAAGCTGCGTCTTATTTCCTGTTTTTTTTAAATTATAAAAAGAAGTAATATTTTTTAATTGACTAATATTATAGTTATATTTAATTACAAATATATGCTCAGACAATGATGGAATTTTTACTTCGCGTGTTTCTAATTTATATTTTTTTTTATTAGGCATAGCCATACTGTCTTCAATTTTCGACTTTAAAAAAGAATTATAACTCTTTATATTATCACATTCTTTTCTACATTTCATAAAATCCATATCTTATATATATTATAAATATATCTTTTTGAGTCATTTAAAATATAATATAATATAATTATAATACATGTAATATGCTTTGTTTTAATTAAAAAAAAATTGATTTAAAGAGTTGATGTATAATAAAGATATAGTTAATCATGACACACGCAATTCTCGACGGAACTAATCTTGATACATCTGTATTTGCTTATAGCGCTCCTAAGGCTCATGCTTCTGGAGGTAAAGTAGTAAATCTAATTAATAAACATTCAAAGGAAAGTTTGAGTATTTCAACTCCCTTATTAATGACGTGGGGAGCACAAGAAAGTAAAGATCAATCTGGTAACCCACTTGGTAAATATACTATGAGCTTACAATTTCCCAGTTCTGAATATCCTAATGCAGACGGTGAAGCTTGTCTTGACTCTATAAAAAAACTAGAAGCGAAAGTAAAAGCTGACGCGATGACTTATTCTAAGGATTGGTTTGGTAAAACTATTACTAACTCGGAAGTAATGGATGAAAAATTTAATATTTTACTTAGATATCCTAAAGTAAAAGGAACTACTGATATTGACTATAACAGAGCTCCTACACTTTCAGTTAAAATTCCATGTTGGAGTGGAGTTTGGAAAACTGAAGTATATGACGAAGATGGAGAACCCTTATTTGTTCATGGTAAAGTAAATGAGCACCTGAATCCACTTGAATATATTAAATCTAAAAGTAGAGTTATTTGTCTCATACAGTGTGGAGGTCTTTGGTTCGTAAATGGAAAGGTATCTATTACTTGGAATTTGAAACAAGTAATCGTTCAGAAACCCAAAGATAGTTTGGAAGGAACATGTTTCTTGAAACCCAAGGCTGCTGAGATTGAGGCTTTGAAGAATAATGAACCATCTGTCGAAGAGACCCCTAGAGATCATTATCAGACAGCGCAGGTAGAAGATAGCGATGATGATGAGGAACAGGAAGAACAGGAAGAACAGGAAGAACAGGAAGAACAGGAAGAAGAAGAAGAAGAAGAGGAAATCGTAATTGAGAAGCCTCCGACTCCTCCTCCGGAGACTAAGAAGAAGCGCGTAGTTAAAAAGAAAGCATAAGTAGCAAATAGACTTTGTAGTATAGAATTTGGATTTTAATTAACTAATATAAATAAACTATTTTTTTTATCTATATTCGAAAACTTATAATTATATTATAATTATATCATAATTATAAATGTTAAAATTGAAATTAAATATACCAACAAGTTTGGATAATAACTAAAATAAATTTTAATATGTTCGCAGACGCACGATTTGTACCTGTACATAGAAGACGCTCAAGTCGTCGATACAGATATTATAAACATTCTAATTGTACATACGATTTATCATATAAAAATCCACCATCAATACAAGATTCAATCTTGTTAATTACTATATTACTTATATTCTTATTTGTTTTTCTATATAAATAAATTAATGAATAATTATTTGTAAAATGATATTCGACTTATTATTTATTTCATATATATCGTCATTTACTATACTAATTCCCTCATCTTTACATATATAGGTTTGATATTTTCGCAAATATAATTCTTTAGTAGGAATTGTTAATTTTTTATTATAAATGGGAATTTCCAAATACTTTTCATCCAATAATCCAAAAAAATCATTTTTACTTATTTCTTTTGTAATATATATATTGTTATCTTCGTCTATTTTTATTTCAGATGGAAGGTCGGGGTCACATATGACAATAATTTCATGACCCGAGACATCATAATACATTTCATGATGCCATAATGGAACATATACATACGATTCGTTTATTTTCAATTGAAAAATATTATTTTCAAATAAGTCCATTAATGTTGGATTTAATTTATATATATTTATATTTTGATATTTTTTAATTACCATTTGTTTGATTCTCTCAATAAGGTCCTCTGATAAATAGAGAGTGTTTTTATATTTCTCAAGAAAGCTATAAATATTAATAATTGTTTCTTTATCTAATTGATCTATTACCTTGAGAGAAATATCTATTGAACCTGTTGTAATTATTTGTACCAGCTCATTTATAACTGTATTATTTTTGAATATGGTTTCTAATAAAAAGTATAACGATTCGTTATAAGTAAATTTCGAATTGGGTTCTTTATCTGTTATATCATCAATAAACTGTAATTCTTTTAATAAAAATTCATACGCATTTTGTAGCTCTTGAAATTTTAAATTGGCATCAGGTGATTTATTTTTATCGGGATGATATATAAGTGCTAATTTATGATACTTTTTTTGTAAAAATTTGGAATCAATATGTTTATAATCATCTGTTGTTATTTCTAATAATTCAAGCGCTTTCTTCAAATCCATTATTTATTATTTTTGAAAACTTTAATATTTTATTATATTATATAAAATGACGATTCGTACTAGTGCAATTTTTTATGGAAGAGGTGTCCCTAAAAACGCTAATAATTTTGCGTTTGTAGCTCAAACAAATAATACAGTTACTGTTCCCATGAGTAAATATTTAAGACAATTTCAATTTGTTAATAGAAATATAATAAATATGAATGTTAAGGGAGCTAGGTATCCTTGGGGAAATTAATTATATGTACAATTGAAAGAAAGTATTTTTCTAAATGATAAATAGGTCTGTAATTATTATTATAATATTTGAGAAAGTCTATCAGTTTGATAAAACACTTATTTATTTTATCATTAGTATCTATTTTGTTTTCTTTTATTAAAACAGTTAATATATAATATAAACACTCTCCTATATCTAGATTATATATTAGTATATCATATAATAATTCTCTCAACTTGGAATAATCTAAACTGTTAATATTTGTGATTGATTCGATTATTTTATTACAAATAATTTTATGATAATTTATCAAATTTTCATTATATTGTTTAGAAAAAAGATATTTTATATTGGTTGTATTTGTGTTTATGATATCATATGGCTTACAACATTCTATATATTTTTTTTTACTAGGTCTAGCAATATTGATTATTTTACATGAATTTGATATATGTTTTGGAATAAAACTCAACTCCTTTGTGATTATCATAAAATATAATTGTATGGAAAAATCATTTTTTTGCATATAACTATAAAAAATTTCTAATAATTCGTTTTGAATTTCGTGAAAATTTTTACAAAGAATAACACCTCGTTTATTTGGTGTCGTATATAATATATCAACTATTTGTGTGTATATATCGTGCCATAATAATTTAGAGTTACATCCTAATAAAGACATATCCACTTCAAAATGAACATCACTTATCTTAATAAAATAATCGTTTTTATTATAAGGAATCAATAATTTCTTTTCATATTTTAATTTAGACGGGCTTAGACTCTGTAAAATAGAAAGTGCATAACTATATTTACCGGTTCCTTCAGGACCATATAGTATAATATTTGTAAATTTATCAAGTGTTTTTGTTAAAATATTTGTAATATTATCCAATTCTGGATGTAAATTTGCTTTTTCATTTTTAACTAAATAATTATCAAAATGTGTTTCATAATAATTCATAGATAGATATATAAATTTAATATTCTTTAATTATAAATTATATCTAAATATAAAACTTAAAAATAAATGTTCTTAATTTATTATTATGAATTTAGTTACACATATAGATCAAATTAATAAATTTCAAGTGTTTTTTGGAGAACCTATTAAAAATAATATGTTAAATGATGGAGTATTTGTTCGAATAATAATCTCAACAGATAAATTAACACTAAATGGTATTTATTTAGTTTTTGATTTGGAAGATACTATTTGTGAAAAATATTTCAATAAATATAAATTAATATTTAATGAAAAAAAAAACAGTAATATCATTAAAAAAATACAGTATTTAGAAGAACATATTTTAAGTAAATATAAATGTGATAAACATAAACAATACAAAATAAGTGAACAATTAAACTCGTCTCATATTAAATTATTTAATCCTACGTATAATAAACAATTATTATTAAAAATATCTGGTATTTGGGAAACCTCTTATTCTTATGGTATTACTTTTAAATTTTATCCGTCAGTAGTATAATACGTTAAAATAACATATAAAATAAGCGAACATGCTAAAGTAAAAACACTAAATAAATACATCAGACTGGAGGTTAGTCCACCGATTTTTCCTGTAGTTTTAAATGATTCGCTATTTAATTTGTTCATTACAATTATCATTTGTAAAACCAGTAAAACTTGAGCTATATTTCTAAATGTTTTATATTTTGGAGCTACATGATCATTTATAATTATATCCTTATTTTCAATTAATAAGTAAAGTATAAATCCTATTATTGCAAACATCATAAAAAAAGGTCCCGTTGTCATAATAATAGAGAGTATAGAAACCGCGTTTTTTGAATCAGGATTAGCATTCATTAAGTTATAGAATAATACTAGTAGTATTAACATAATTCCTACCACTAAACTTGAGTAACCAGCAACTTGACCGCCATAAGAAACTTTTCCGGTAGTGGCCATACTTATAATAAAAGAAATAATGCCTGCAATTATAAATGCCTTATATATTTCAGAATAAAACTTCATTTTATATATATTTTTAATATAAAATAAAGTTACCAATATTTATTTCGTAGTTTATTACGTATTTGTGTGAATTCATATTCATTTTGTGCTTTATATTTTTGTAACATCGATACAAATATATTTCTAGTATCAATTATTTCACTAGATAACATTTTATTGCGTTCCTTTAAATGTGTTATCTCTAATTGTAGGCCTTTTATTATTTTATATAAAGCCATTTCTTCAGCTACATTTTGATCCATATAATAACATATGATAATTTTTTACTTAATAAAACTAATGATCTAATTATAGATTTATCTTATAAGTATCGGTTATCCATGTTTTGATATCTTCTACTTGGCAATTGATATAGTCATTTGAGAATTGTTTAATATCGAAAAATTTTGGTTTCTTCATCATTTTTGTTTTATAAAATATATAATCCCCTCTCGGACCTTTTCGAATTGTAATATTTTCATTAATTATTCTTAAAATATTGGATGTTTCTAATAACGAGATAACATTATCTAATGATATATCTTCTATATTTGATATATCAAGTATTTTTAATGATTGTGTTTTATTTCCATATTCCACATACCATCCGAATTTTCCTTGTTTAATAAAAACATCTGTATCTTTATATACTCCTAACAGTTTAGAATCACTATTATTTTGGATATCTGTTACTTCTTCTAATGAATATTTACCCTCTCTAATTTCATCTATTGGGATTCCTTTTTTAATTGGTATAAATGACACTCGTTCACCATCTGTACGTTTAATAACTGGTCCATATCTACCAATCGTTAATATATGATTGTCGTCAAATTCATATTCTTGTTTCGTTTCTTTTTGAATTACTTTTATTAACGATTGAATTTGTATATCGCATTCTTTACATACTTTATTAAACGTATTATTACCATTACATATATCGTCTAATGAATTTTCCATTTGCCTAGTAAAATCATAGTTGAAAAGATTAGAGAAATGAGTTGTCAAAAAATCACTTACCAGGGTTCCAACCTGCTGTATAACCAATTTATTATTTTCATTACCAAACTCTTTTTTAATTTCAATATTATAAATTTCATCATCTACTAGTTCATATTCATTCATGGTTATTTGTTTGCCTTTTATATTTTCTTTTTTAACATATCCTCTTTCCTGTATTTTTTCAACCAAACTTGAAAATGTAGAAGGTCTGCCGATACCCTTTTCTTCTAATAATTGTACTAATCTAGCTTCCGTATAATGTAAGGTTTGATTTTTTATACTTATCTTCGAATATACCTTTTTATAAGGTAATTTTTCTTTTGGGTTTATTTTTTGTATAAAATGGTAATATTCACTATCTTTTGAATATTTTTTTGCAACATCTTGCCATCCTCCAAATATTAATAATTCCGATTTATAAGTAAATTTATATTTATTGAATGTATTGATACTCGCAGTAACGGTTTCATATTCTGCTTGTGACATACAACTTTCTACAGTATTTTCCCATATCAATTTATACATTTTTTCATGTTTTCCTGTAAGATTTTCAATATTTCTTGAAAAAATATTAGTAGGACGAATTGCTTCATGAGCTTCTTGAGCATTTTTATTTTTTTGATTCGATAGACTATCAAAGTTATCATGTAGATGTTTGAGAGAAAACATTTTATCTATATAATCCTTTATTGTAATTAAAAAATCCTTACTATAATTTTTACTATCTGTTCGCATATAAGTTATATGTCCTCCTTCGTAAAGATCTTGACAAATTCTCATCGTATCCTTTGGTGAATAATGTAATAAATTTGAAACCACCTGCTGTATTTTTGAGGTAGTAAATGGCTCTGGTGCGGTTTTAAATGATTTTTTATTTGGTGAACATATCAAATAATGTTCATATGATGATACACCGTCTAAAAAATCAATCAACTCTTCCTCTTTATCAAATTGTTTATTTAATTCAAATGGTAAATTTTTATTAGTAAAATAACCTGTAGAATTATATACATATTTATGACTTTCTTTATCTATTATTTTTTGATTATCATAAATAAGTTGAAGTGCTGGAGTTTGGCATCGACCGGCAGATAACGCGTTTTTCGAATTACGTGAAATATGTTTCCATAATATTGGGGAAATTTTAAATCCCACTAATAAATCTAATACTTGACGTGCTTGTTGTGCTTGCACTATTTTCATATCAATTCTAGTAGGATTTTTTATTGCTGATTGTATAGCAGTTTCAGTAATTTCATTAAATTTTATTCTTTTTGTTTTTTCAATATTTAAATTGAATACTTTACATATATGCCAAGCGATTGCTTCGCCTTCGCGATCGTCGTCAGATGCTAAAATAACCTCGTCTCTAGTTAATATTTCTTTACGAATTTTTTCCAATTGTTTTTGTTTTATATTATTTTGGATGAGAGAAAATATTAATTCATTATTATCTAGATTAATATTTTTTAATGAATTTAATTCACGTATATGGCCAAATGAAGCCATCACTTTATAACCAGGACCAAGATAGTTTTCAATTTTTGCACATTTAGCGGGCGATTCTACTATCACCAAATATTTTGTAGTTGTATATTTTTTAGACATTAATAATTATACGTTGATAATATTTAAGTTGTATTAATAATGTAAATAAATAACACGGTGTTTGTCTATTACGATAGAATAATATCTTTAGTTTGTGTTCATGAGTTTAAAATTTTTCCAAGATATTTCTTTATCCGCTTTTTTTTGTTGTGGCTGTATTTCTTCTCCGTTGTCATTTAATTTATCTGCCTTACGTAATGCACTATCAACATATAATTTTTTCAAAATACTTCCAACTATAAATGAACCTTCATGTTGATTTAATTCTCCTTCCTCAATTTTATGTAGTACGTCTAAAAATTGATAGAATATATCTATATCTAGTTCATCCTTCCTTAATTTATTATAAATATCTGTATAGTAGGTAAATATAAAATTACATTCACTTACAGCATCTTGCTGCACTTTATCTTGATCATTATTGTATTTATTTTTAAGAAATAATAAATTTTTAATATCATTACGGAGTATTTCACTATGCTTTAGTTCACGAATTAATTCTGTATAATCTTCTGTATTATTTGCAGTAATCATATTTTGTAATTGTAAACGTTGTTTATCGTCCATTATATTATAAGATAATTTATTTTTTTAAATAAAAATATCTTATAATATTAAATGAGTAAAAATCAAGATACTGCCCCAGGAATGCCTTTACCTACAAAACAAGGAATGTTAGGAAGTACCCCGGGCGAATCTGCTCATCAACAGAATGTAAATACAGCTGCAAAAGCACAAAATTTGAAAAATGCAGTAGGAGGAGGGATTGAAGTTCCTCAATATAATAATCCTGGATATACACCACAAAATGGTCCAGGACAAAATCCTAATGGCCAAATATCAAAACTTTCGTCAACTGGAACACAACAACACCAAAATGCAGTTTATGATAAACAAGCCATGAAAGGAGGCAAATATGGCAAAAAAGGCGGTCAGGGATGGTCATATAAAAATAATCCTGATTGGAATTGGGGTTGTATGAGTGGTGGAAAGAAAAAAAAAACACGAACAAAACGTCGCAAAATGAAAAAATCGCGTTCAAATCGTAAACGTAGAAGTACTCGTAAGAGAAGTCATAAACGAAGAAAATATTAAATTATTTTGATAAAAGGCATTTTTGTCATCTTCGTTATTAAGGATCTATAAATATTATTCAATTGTTTTAGATAATATTTTTTATTTTTTCTCTCATTTTTTTGAGGATATAATCTTTGAATATTTGGAATTTCCATCATTTGATTAAATAAACCTATATTATTAAAGAAAGACTCATATTTAACACAATAAATTGGATAATTCTTATTTTGTTTAAATACATAATTATCATAAAACTCTTCTATTCCATATAAATCCTTATTTTTTAAAATAACCTCTTCTAATGTTAAATTAGGATTATTACACATTATATGTTTAAGATGATTTGAATTTGCTCCAGTTAGAGAAATAAATCGACTAAAAATCACATCTATTGGATTTCTATAAATAAATATAATTTTATAGTTTTTAATTTTATCTTCTGGTATTTTTATTTTATTAAACCACTCACTATATATATTATCAGTTGTGTTTTTGCTTCCTACGTAAGAAATTTCATCTGGCGGATATCTATCATGAATATGTTCTACATTTCCAAATTGAGATAAATAATTATAAATAAAGGTAGATCCGGAACCTCCATAACTACAAATATAAAACCATCTATTTTCGTTATAAATATTTTTGTTATAAAGAGGTTTTGGTATATTATCTTTTTTTGAAATAATATTTATATTTTTAATTAATTTATTCGGACTTGATTGTTTGTATTTATTTTGTATAAATGAGAACTGATAAATGCCTGTATTCATATATTTAATTATTTTAATAAATAATAGATAAAAACGAAAAATATGTAAAATATATTTATAAATATATAATATGCCTTCAGGAAAAAATTGGATGTATTTTTTATATATTAATTTAGCTTTTGGAATTTATATCGCGGGTGTATTTTATTTTAATCAAATGAATGAGATAAAAGATAACTGGTCTAATTATAGATGTAATCCACTATATATGCCACTCGCAGATGATATAAATAGTAACTTTGCATATTGTGTACAAAATAGTATGAGCTCATTAATGGGTTTTATATTAGAACCTATTACTTATATTACCTCTAGTTTAAGTGAAATGGGGGGTGGGTTGATGAATGAAATCAATATGGTAAGAGCTATGTTTAGTAAAATACGAAATTTATTTAGTTCTATTATCGAGTCTGTATTTGGAATTTTCCTAAACTTAGTTATAGAATTTCAAAAAATAATTATATCAATGAAGGACTTATTTGGTAAAGCAATTGGTATATTAACTACGCTTTTATTCACAATAAATGGATCTATCAAAATTATGCAAAGCGCATGGAATGGTCCAGCAGGACAATTAATACGTGCACTAGGGGCATGTTTTCATCCAGATACAAAGGTAAAATTATCAAATGGAAATGAAGTATTTATGAAAGATTTGAATTTAGGAGATAAACTTGAAAGCGGGTCAATTGTTAGATCTTTTATAAAGATTCAAAATTATAAAAAGGAACCTTTATATAAAATAAAATCTAACGATCAAAATATTTATGTTACAGGAAGTCATTTTGTATATGATAAAAGCAGTCATAATTTTATCCCTGTGAAGGATTATGGAAAGGCTATATTAACTGATAAAATTAGCGATTGGTTTGTCTGTTTAGTTACAAGCGATAATAAAATAAGTATTCAAGATGAAATTTTTTGGGATTGGGAAGATGATTATTTTTC